>Ga0207112_1029_pt1 | contig 37565 bp, 42 predicted proteins | sample Alteio_BWMinHeat_72_FD_153549 | JGI IMG/M metagenome (GOLD analysis project Ga0207112, IMG submission 153549) | Enriched cells from forest soil in Barre Woods Harvard Forest LTER site, Petersham, Massachusetts, United States -... | ecosystem: Environmental > Terrestrial > Soil > Temperate forest >...
GGATCGAAAGAAATTAAATGAAGCACCCTTTGATTTGACAGAATACAAAAATGATTTATCAATTGATGATGTACGAGGGGAAAAGGGATACACCACCCTGGAGCGTACAGGTATTCGCCCGACATTAGATGTTAACGGAATATGGGGAGGTTATACGGGGGAAGGAGCAAAGACTGTTCTGCCGTCAAAGGCATCTGCAAAAATCTCAATGCGCTTAGTGCCCAATCAGGATAGCCATGAAATTGCCGAACTGTTTACTAAACATTTTTTGTCGACTGCACCAAAGTCTGTAAAAGTTAAAGTTATTCCGCATCATGGAGGCCAACCGGCTGTAACGCCTACCGATTCAAAAGCTTTCGAAGCGGCTAGTGATGCATTTGTGGAAGTATGGGGAAAAGCGCCAATCCCTACCCGCGATGGAGGCAGCATTCCCATTGTTTCGCTTTTCAAAAAAGAACTTGGCCTGGACACAGTGCTGATGGGCTTTGGCCTCGACAGCGACGCAATTCATTCACCCAACGAGCATTATGGCGTGAAGAATTTTTTAATCGGAATAGAGACGATTGTCACTTTCTATAAGCATTTCAGTAAAAAATAATAAGATGAAAAAGCTGATTTTTATTTTTGGCATTTTGCCAATGATGGTGCATGCCCAAACATTTACTGGCCGCAGCGAAATGCGCGATTACATCGCACAATATCAGGCGGATGAAAGCAGCCTGACTCGAAAATATGATGTTAAAGAATCCGATGACTACTACACACGCTTCGATCGATTCTATAGCGATTGGTTGAAGAAACTGAATACCGTTTCATTTGAAAGCATGAGTGAGGACGGTAAAGTGGATTATGTGCTTTTAAGAAATGCGATAGAGAAAGGTGCTCATAGCTTGCAAAAGAATAAGAGTGAGTATGATCAGATTCAAGCAGCCATTCCGTTTGCCAATAAAATAATGGGATTGGTGCAACAGCGTAGAAACGGTGCGCAGTTGAATGGGGAACAAACAGCGAAGATATTTAACGAAATAAAAAAAGATTTGCAGACATCTCAAAAGGAGATTGAAAAACAGTCCAAGTTTTCTGATCGGAATTCTAAGAAGGCTGTCGTTGCTGTCCAAGATTACCAAAAGGCATTCAATGAATTATTTTCCTTTTATAATGAGTACGATCCGCAGTTTAGCTGGTGGACCAATGTACCGCATGTAGAACTCGACTCAGCTTTTAGTCAATACATTCGTTTTTTGAAAACATGGAAAGCTGCAGGTAAGGATGATGGGAGTGGTATAATAGGGAATCCCATCGGTAAAGATGAAATCATTACTAGTTTGGGTGCAGAATTTATTTACTACTCACCCGAAGAATTAATTGACGTGGCGAATAAGGAGTTTGCCTGGTGTGAAAAGGAAATGCTGAAAGCTTCACAGGAGATGGGTTTTGGAAGCGACTGGAAAAAAGCGCTTGAAAAAGTAAAGGAAGATCACGTTGATCCCGGAAAACAGCCGGAGTTGGTTGCCTTTCTTGCCAAGGAAGCAATCGACTATTTGGAGAAAAATGATTTAGTCACTGTTCCTGAAATTGCTAAAGAAGATTGGCGGATGATTATGCTTTCAGCAAAAGAACAACGGTTCTCCCCGTTCTTTTTAGGGGGTGATAATATTTGGATTGCATTTCCTACTTCAACGATGCCCTATGAAGACCGGATGATGAGTATGCGGGGGAACAACAAACACTTTGCTCGCGCCACTGTGTTTCATGAATTGATACCGGGCCATCATCTGCAAGGTTTTATGACAGATCGTTATAACCCTCATCGGCAGTTCTTTTATACTCCATTCTGGACGGAAGGCTGGGCGCTGTATTGGGAAATGATTTTGTGGGAAAGGAACTTTCAAAAGTCACCGGAGAATCGTGTTGGTATGTTATTCTGGCGGATGCATCGCTGTGCAAGAATTATTTTTTCTCTTAATTATCATTTGGGAAACTGGATGCCACAACAGTGCATTGATTTTCTAGTAGACAAAGTCGGCCATGAACGGGCCAATGCAACAGCTGAGGTACGCCGATCTTTCACGGGAGGTTATGGCCCACTATACCAATTGGCCTATATGATTGGAGCAAAAGAGTTTTATGCTTTGCACACGGAGCTTGTCAGGTCAGGCAAAATGAAGGAAAAAGATTTCAACGACGCGATTTTACAAAGCGGCCCAATGCCTATTGAGATGTTGCGCGCTTTGTTGACCAATCAATCTTTAACAAGGGATTTCAAAACGAAATGGAGATTTGGGTATTGAGCTATCGGATAAACCCTTCGAAGCTTTTGTGATCACGGTGGTAAAGCACTTCCTTAGGTAAGGATTTGAAATACTCGTAAGTAATTTTTAAGCCTTCTGCCCTCGATACTTTCGGTTCCCATTTCAAAATCTCCCTGGCTTTAGTAATGTCAGGCTGACGTTGCTTGGGATCGTCTTTTGGTAATGGGTGATAAATAATTTTTTGTGTCGTTCCGGTCAGCTTGATGATTTCTTCTGCAAATTCCTTGATCGTAATTTCACTTGGGTTGCCAATGTTCATCGGCAATACATAACTGCTCATCAGTAAACGATAGATTCCTTCCACTAAATCATCGACATAGCAAAACGAGCGCGTTTGTGAGCCATCACCAAAAATGGTAAGATCTTCACCGCGCAAGGCTTGTCCGATAAAAGCGGGAAGTACGCGTCCATCGTTGAGTCTCATTCGGGGCCCGTATGTATTGAAAATCCTGATGATGCGCGTGTCAAGTTTGTGGTACGTATGATAAGCCATTGTCATGGCTTCCTGAAAACGTTTGGCTTCATCGTACACTCCGCGAGGGCCCACAGGATTTACGTTTCCATAATACTCTTCAGGTTGTGGATGCACCGTTGGATCACCATACACTTCTGAAGTTGAAGCAATCATAAGCCGGGCTTTTTTTGTGCGTGCCAAGCCTAGTAAATTGTGAATGCCCAATGATCCTACTTTTAAAGTTTGGATGGGGATTTTCAAATAATCAATCGGACTGGCAGGCGATGCAAAGTGGAGAATATAATCAAGCTCGCCCGGAACATGTACAAACTTTGAAACATCATGGTTGTAAAATTCAAAGTCTTTAAGTTTGAACAAGTGTTCTATGTTACGCAGGTCCCCTGTAATCAGGTTGTCCATGGCAATTACTTCAAATCCTTCTTTAATAAAGCGATCGCAAAGATGCGAGCCCAGAAATCCAGCAGCTCCTGTAATTAAGATTCGTTGTTTAGCCATAAATAGTTTGTCTGCCAATGCTGAAATAAGTGTACCCCAACTCTTTCATTTGGTGAAGATCATAAAGGTTTCGACCGTCAAAAATTAATTTATTTTTTAATAATGAAGATAGTTTTTCAAAATCAGGAGTGCGGAATTCAGGCCATTCGGTGGCAATGAAAATCGCATCGGCCCCGGCTGCTGCTTCATAGGGAGTTTCGTGATAAGAAATTTTGTCACCCAATAATCTTTTTACGTTGTTCATGGATTCAGGATCATGAGCTTTAATAATTGCCCCTTCCTTAAGCAATGAATGGATGTTTTCCAATGCAGGCGCCTCACGGATATCGTCGGTGTGTGGCTTAAAAGAAAGACCCCACATGGCAATAGTCTTTCCTTTAAGGCTATTCTTAAAATACTCGAGCATCCTGGAAATCAATTTTGTTTTTTGCGAAGCATTCACGTCCATTACTGCATCCAAAATTTTGAAATCGTAATTGACATCATCAGAGGACCTGACCAATGCTTGCACATCTTTCGGAAAGCAACTTCCGCCATAGCCTATACCTGGGAATAGGAACCTTTTTCCAATCCTGCTATCCGTGCCAATTCCTTTTCTCACGGAGTCCACGTCAGCACCCAACAATTCGCAGAGGTTTGCGATCTCATTCATGAAAGTAATCTTAGTAGCGAGAAATGAATTGGCAGCGTACTTAGTGAGTTCTGCTGAGCGCTCATCCATAATTACAAGTGGATTGCCTTGTCGCACGAAAGGTGCGTAAAGAGTTTCCATTATTTTTTTTGAATGCTCAGAAGATGTACCAATTACAACACGCTCGGGCTTCATGAAGTCTTCCACGGCAACACCTTCCCTTAAAAATTCAGGATTCGATACTACATCGAATTCAACTTTAGCTTTTGCAGCAATTCTTTGTCTTACTTTTTCAGCAGTGCCAACGGGAACAGTGCTTTTATCGACAATGACCGTGTATTCCTTTAAAAGGGGGCCGAGTTCATCGGCAACACCGAGAATGTATTTTAAGTCTGCCGAACCATCCTCGCCAGGGGGGGTAGGCAATGCAAGAAAAATTATCTTAGCTCCATGAATTCCTTCCGCGAGATTAGTAGTAAACGTAAGCCTTCCCTGATGAATATTTCGACTGAACAAGTTTTCAAGCCCAGGTTCATAAATTGTAATCTCTCCCTTGCTTAGCTTATCTACTTTTTCGCGGTCAATGTCAATGCAGACAACCTTATTTCCAGTTTCGGCAAAACATGTACCAGTGACTAATCCAACGTATCCTGTACCTACCACTGCGATGTTCATATTGGAGATTTAAGGCCGTAAAAGTAGCATTTTGTCCTGTTTTGGAAAGTATTTTTATGTACAAACTAACAGTCGTTTGGTTATCACTAGAAAGTCCTATACTTTTGTTTCCTCAAAAAAATTAGCCTATGAATGCGTTGATGGAGCCAACAAGCGGGATCAGTTTTGATTCTTCAGAAAATGAGAAGATGATTGCTCAAATGGTTCGTGACTTTGGTGAAAGGGAAATGCGACCCAAAATGATGGAGTGGGATGAGAGTCAGCATTTTCCCGTAGAATTATTTAGGAAAATGGGAGACCTGGGTTTGATGGGTGTATTTGTACCCGAAGAATATGGAGGCTCAGGATTTGGATATCATGAATATGTTACCGCCATTGTAGAACTCTCAAAAATTGATGGTTCTATTGGTTTATCGATGGCAGCACACAACTCGCTTTGTACAGGTCATATTCTTCAGTTTGCGAATGAGGAACAAAAGAAAAAATACTTGCCTAAGTTGGCAACAGGAGAATGCATAGGAGCCTGGGGATTGACTGAACCTAACACAGGCTCAGATGCAGGAAATATGCGCACCGTTGCAAAAAGAGAAGAGGACTATTACGTACTCAATGGATCTAAAAATTTCATTACGCATGGCAAATCTGGAAATATTGCTGTGGTGATTGCAAGAACCGGCGAAATTGGAGATTCCCATGGCATGACTGCCTTTATCGTTGAGAGAGGAACTGCAGGATTCACCGGAGGGAAAAAGGAAAATAAGCTGGGCATGCGTGCCAGCGAGACCGCTGAGATGATTTTTACAGATTGCAAAATTCATAAGTCCCAAATGATTGGTCAGGAGGGAGAGGGATTTATTCAATCGTTGAAGGTGTTAGATGGTGGAAGAATTTCTATCGCTTCACTTGGACTTGGTATTGCACAAGGTGCATATGAGGCTGCATTGCAGTATTCAAAGGAGCGGCATCAGTTTAATAAGCCGATTTCTACATTCCAGGGAATATCATTTAAGCTTGCTGAAATGGCTACAAAAATTGAAGCTGCAAGGCTTTTAATTCATCAAGCAGCAGATTTGAAAAATAAACATATGCCGGTGAGCAAGGAATCAGCTATGGCCAAGCTTTATGCGTCCGAGATAGCCGTTGAAGTGGCCAACGATGCCGTACAGATTTTTGGTGGCTATGGGTATATTAAGGATTTCCCTGTAGAGAAGTTTTATAGGGATGCCAAGCTGTGCACTATAGGGGAAGGTACGTCTGAAATACAGAAATTAGTGATTTCCAGAGCGATTTTAAAGTAATGCTTTGAAAATTGAACCTAAAAAGGATATATTTGCAGCCCAAATAGAAAATCATGCTGATCATCAACATTAAAGAGAACGAATCAATTGATAAGGCCCTTAAGCGCTTTAAAAAGAAGTTCGAAAAGACCGGAGTATTGAAAGAATTGCGCGAAAGAACCTCATTTACCAAGCCGTCAGTGAGAAGAAGGGGTGAGGTTATACATGCTGCCTATAAGCAAAAGCAATTTGCTTCAGATAATTATTAACATTTAATAGACATTTTGTCAACAGTCCCCCGCTGGCTTTACCAAGCGGGGGATTTTTTTTATATTGAAAGTGCAAGCGGATGGGTGCAGTTTCAATGGTAGATTCCTTTTTAAAATACCTCAAGTATGAGAAGCGATACAGCGCCAAAACCGTCCTCGCTTATAAAACTGACCTCCATCAATTCCAAGATTTTCTAAACATTGAATTCGATAGTGCACACTCAGAGGACGCAAATCACAGTTTAGTGCGTTCATGGATTGTTAGTCTTGTAGAAAGTGATTTTGATGCAGTTTCTGTGAACCGCAAAATTGCTTGCCTCAGGTCGTATTTCAAATTTCTCATCAAACAGGAGGCTATTGAAAAAGACCCGACGGCTAAAATCAAAATCCTGAAGACGAAAAAAAAGTTACCCCACTTTGTTCACGAAGCCGACATGGTTTCTTTACTTGATCAAACTGACTTTGGAAATGATTTTGAAAATCTTCGCGATCAATTGATCCTTGAGCTTCTTTATGGCACAGGTATGCGGTTATCTGAATTAATTGGACTTAAGGACTCCAGTATTAATTTAAAAGATCATACCCTGAAAGTTTTAGGGAAAAGAAATAAGGAACGAGTGATTCCTTTTACAACAAGCCTCGTTCAACTGATTGAGGGTTATCGTAAAGTCCGCAACCGTGAAGTGGAAAGGAAGGATGATTTGTTTCTAGTGATAAAGTCGGGAATGCCGCTCTACCCAATGCTTGTAAATCGAATCGTAAAAAAATATTTAAAATCTTCTAACGTTGAAAAGAAAAGCCCCCACGTATTGCGCCACACCTATGCGACTCATCTGTTAAATAAAGGAGCAGAGATCAATGCCGTGAAAGATTTATTAGGCCATAGTAGTTTGGCGGCCACACAAGTGTATACGCATAACTCGATGGAAAAATTGAAAAAAGTATTCGACCAGGCTCATCCAAAAGCATGAGCCAAGGCATTTTATATTGTTTCACTTAAATTTCTTATTGTTATGAAGTTACAAGTTCACTCCATCCACTTTGATGCCGATGATAAATTGATCGGTTTTATCCAAAAGAAGATTGATAAACTGGAAACATTTTATGACCGATTAGTGGATGGCGAAGTTTTTCTTCGATTAAATAATGAAGGGATCGAAAACAAAACAGTTGAAATAAAATTAAAAGTACCTGGCAACAATCTCTTTGCTAAAGAGCAGGCACGTTCGTTTGAAGAGGCAACAGATCTCGCTACAGAGGCTCTTCGCGCTCAGTTGAAAAAATTCAAAACGAAAATAAAAACAGGAAGGGTCTAGATCGAACCCGCTAAAATTAAAAAGGCTCCAGTTGGAGCCTTTTTAATTTGGTCAGTCTATACTTTGAAGACCTTTTTTAATTGATCGACATAATCAAGTTTCTCCCATGGGAACAATTCGACTTTAACTTTCTTTTCATTTCTTCTGCCCTTATTGAATATTTTTTCTACGATTTTGGGCTCGCGGCCCATATGGCCATAGGCTGCCGTTTCTGAATAAATTGGTGTCCTCAATTTGAAGCGCTCCTCAATAAAGTAAGGGCGCATATCAAATATTTTTTCTATTTTTTTAGCAATTTCGCCATCGGTCAATTTGATCTTGGAAGTGTTGTAAGTATTCACATACAAACCAACAGGCTTTGCAACACCTATCGCATAAGCCACTTGCACCAACACCTCATCACAAATTCCGGCTGCTACCATGTTTTTAGCAATGTGGCGTGTGGCATATGCCGCTGAACGATCTACCTTGGATGGATCTTTGCCTGAGAATGCACCGCCGCCATGTGCGCCCTTGCCGCCATAGGTGTCCACAATAATCTTTCTTCCGGTTAAGCCGGTATCGCCATGAGGTCCTCCAATTACGAACTTTCCTGTAGGGTTAACGAAGTATTTAATTTCCGTATTAAATAATTTCTGAACTCTTTTCGGCAATTTTTTCATCACCCTTGGCACAACAATACCGATCACATCATCCTTAATTTTTTTCAACATGATGGTGTCTTTGTCGAAATCATCGTGCTGGGTAGAGATAACAATCGCATCAATTCGCTGTGGCTTGTTATCATCACTGTATTCAATAGTTACTTGGGATTTTGCGTCGGGCCGGAGATAAGTCATCACTTTTCCTTCGCGCCTTATGATAGACATTTCGCGAAGCAAAAGATGAGCAAGGTCTAATGGCAACGGCATGAAGTTGTCTGTTTCGTTGGTTGCATAACCAAACATCATTCCCTGGTCACCCGCCCCCTGATCTTCTTTTTTCTTACGTTCAACTCCCTGATTGATATCAGACGATTGTTCATGAATAGCAGAGAAAATCCCACAGCTATTGGCCTCGAACATATATTCACTTTTTGTATAACCAATCTTCTTAATTACCTCTCGGGCAATATCCTGAACATCGAGGTATGCTTCTGACTTCACCTCACCGGCTAAAACAACCTGTCCCGTAGTTACCAGAGTTTCACAGGCCACCTTGGAATTAGGATCGTAGGCTAAGAAATAGTCGATGAGCGCATCTGAAATTTGGTCGGCTACCTTATCAGGATGGCCTTCGGAAACGGATTCGGAAGTGAATAAATACGGCATTTTATAATGGTTTACGATTATTTGATTTGCAACTTGCGATTTAGAGCGGCAAAAATACTTGAATTAGTCTATTAGTCAATGCCCTAATGTTAACCATCATTTTTACTAATACTCAATAACAAAAGAACACCTTAAGCTAGAAACATAATAACCGCTGGTTCTTTTGGTAGTAGCGGGATGCCCTTGGTCCATTCATGCACCATTTGTGTCTTTATAAATTGATTTTTCCCTGTTAAATCAAGAGCAATGGTTAGCTGTGTGGAGCCATTTAGTGATTGCAACAAATTCTTAAGAACTTGATTATTCCGAAAAGGAGTCTCTATAAAAATCTGGGTTTGATGTTTTAAGGAAGATTCTTTTTCCAGAGTTTTAATTTTTTGAATGCACTCTTTTGAATCTATTGGTAAGTAACCATGAAAAGCAAACTGTTGACCATTTAGCCCTGAAGCCATCAGGGCAAGCAAAATGGAAGATGGACCGACCAATGGAATTACGTTGATCTTCTTTCGATGGGCGTAATTGACAGCCAACGACCCAGGATCAGCAACACCTGGACAACCCGATTCGGAAAGTACTCCAAGATTTTCTCCCAAAAGAATTGGCGTAAACATTTCTTCTATTTCTGATTCCAGAGTGTGTTTGTTCAGTACAGAAAATTTTAGAGCTTCAATGCTTTCATAAATTTTCAAACTGCTCAAGTACCTTCTTGCCGTCCGAGCGTCCTCGACAAGGAAATAATGAATCGATTTTAATTTCTCTAAAACAATTGGCGGAATAACAGCCCGTTCTGTTCCTTCCGAAATTATAGTTGGGACTAAAAAAAGATTGCCAACACTCATTTTAAAAATCCCAAAACCAAATTCGAAAATTCTTGAGGCTTTTCGGCTTGAACCCAATGACCCGTATCAAGCGAAGCAATTTGCGCTTGTGGAAATATTTTTTTTATTAAAACATCATCACCTTCTTTATAATAATCAGATTTTGCTCCCTTGACAAATAATGTCGGGCCTTCAAAAGTTCCTTTGTACATCATTCCTTCTCCGGTCTCCTGCAAATGTTGGTCAATGGCTGGCAAGTTTACTTTCCAGATAAATTTTCCTTCACCGTCGCGCGCGAGATTCTTTAGTAAAAATTGGCGAACGGCAGGGTCTGGTTCATATCCGGCCAATGCTACTTCAGCCTCTGCTCTTGTTGTTATTTCCTCTAATGGAATTGCTTTCATACCTTCGATCAATCTGTCGTGGCGGACGACATATTTTTTTGGAACAATATCAACTACAATGAGTTTATCAACTCCCTTTGGATTTTTAACCGCGAAGTTCATGGCAGTTTTGCCACCCATAGAATGACCAATGATGTGTGGTTTATCAATTTTATTTTCCTTAATGAATTCTTCAAGATCTTCAGTGAGTGCTATATAGTTAAACTCATCGCTATGCGGTGACTGTCCGTGGTTACGTTGGTCGACTATATAAACTGAAAACGTTTCAGCAAATAATTTACCCAGCGAATGCCAATTATCAGAAGAGCCGAGCAAACCGTGAAGAATAATCAAAGGTTTACCTTGACCTTGTTGACGAAAGAAGAGTTTCATAACGTGCAATTACCGGAAGTAAATTTATAAAAAGGAAAATTGGTTCCATGCCCTCTCAATTGATCAATTATTTTCATCTTTGAGGTTTAGTTTAATAATTATGGAACTAATTGATGGAATTTATACGGTACAAGGTCTGGTATTGACCGAAATTGCCAAGGAATTTGGTACGCCGTTGTATGTTTATGATGGGAAGAAAATTGTTAACCAGTTACAAAACCTGCAGAACGCATTTTCTGAAAACCCCTTGAAAGTGAAGTTTGCTATGAAGGCCTTGAGCAATATTTCAATTCTAAAATTGCTTAAACAACATGGAGCCGGTGTTGATGCAGTTTCTATCAATGAAGCGCAGTTGGCCTTAGGTGCCGGCTTTGAAAAGCAGGAAATCCAGTTTACACCAAATTGTGTTGACTTCAGTGAGATTGTTGAAGGTGTTGATCTTGGCTTATGCATAAACCTTGATAATCTTTCTGTACTCGAAAAATTTGGGAAGAAATACGGGAGCAGTTACCCATGTGGCCTAAGGTTGAATCCGCATATTATGGCCGGAGGTAATTATAAAATCTCCACGGGTCATGGAAATTCAAAATTCGGAATTTCAATTTACCAATTGCCTCAAATCATGCAATTAGTAAATCAATACAAGATTGTCATTAACGGATTGCATATTCATACGGGATCTGAAATCACGGAAACGGATGTGTATTTGAAAATGGCAGAAATACTCTTTAGTGTTGCGCGCGATTTTCCGGAACTAAAATTTATTGATTTTGGCAGTGGCTTTAAAGTGGCGTACAAGGAGGACGATCATGTTACTAATATCTACGATCTCGGACTTAAACTCGGAAAGAAGTTTAAAGAATTCTATCAAAGTTATGGTAAACAGCTTGAGCTTTGGATTGAGCCGGGAAAATACTTAGTGAGCGAGGCTGGGTATTTGTTGGTAAGGACAAACGTAGTGAAGACAACTCCATCAGTAACTTTTGTTGGGGTTGATTCCGGTTTGAATCATTTATTGCGCCCCATGATGTACGATGCTTATCATGAGATTGTCAACCTCTCCAATCCTGAAGGTTCACAAAAGATATATACTGTTGTTGGCAATATTTGCGAAACGGACACCCTCGGAGCTGATAGGAAACTTAATGAAGTAAACGAGGGAGACCTACTCGCCATTAAAAATGCCGGAGCATACGGTTATTCAATGGCTTCCAATTACAATTCTCGAATGCGCCCACCCGAAGTTTTGATCTGGAATGGCAAAGCCCAACTTATACGCAAACGCGATACACTTGATGACCTTTTGAGGAATCAAGTGGTTGCCGAAATCTAACTTGATAAATGTGTTTAAAAAATTTAACTCAAAATTCAACCAATACTCATGAACAAGACCAAAGTCACCATTAACAGCAACGGGTCCGTGAAAATCGAAGGCGACTTTGAAATCGTAGATACAAGTGGAGCTACTTATGGCTTGCAAGGCCGCACCGTAATTTCATTATGTCGATGTGGGCGCTCATCCAATAAGCCATTTTGCGATGGGTCGCATAAGGGCAATTTTGAACATGAGGCCGTGGCCTTTGAACTTCCGCCTCGCAAAGTTTAATTTTCTCTTAGTTGCGCAAAAGTTTATTTTTGCGCCTTTATGAAGAAAATTATTGATTCGCGAAAGCTTCTTGGAGTAGATAAGGATGTTGATTTGAAAGAATTAAAATCGATTTACCGCAATTTTATGAAGGATTGGCATCCGGATAAGATTCAGGATGATCCACAAGCAAAGCTGGAAGCAGAAGAAAAGAGCAAAGCATTTATTGAAGCCTACCACCTTCTCGTTAGTGTTGCGCCAGAGACACATGCCCAGGAATTAGAAAAATATACGGAAGTGATCACCTCTTCCAGGATCATTGACTTTCAATACAAATCACAAACTTTGAAAATAAATTTTTTGGATGGCAGCAGCTATGAATATTTCGGGCTCCCAAAAAATACCTATGAAAAGCTGGTTAGTTCTAATACCCCTGATCGTTTTGCCCGAAGGCATATCTACCATTCTTTTATCTACCGAAAGGTGGGCAAAGCCTCAGTTGAATGAAAACAAAAAAGGCGCAGAGTTTTCTGCGCCTTAGTTCTAATTTGTTATCTCACTTATTTCAACCTCGCCTTAAAAAACTCTAACGTGCTTTTGTAAGCATCAGCGGTAAAATCTTTGTTATGCTTTGGATTGCTTGGGTTAGCAAAAGCATGGTCTGCATCGTAAGGTTTTACAGTTAAATTCTTTCCCGCCGAAGCCATGTTAGCCTTAAATTTATCAGTAACATCTTTATTGATCCATTTGTCTTGTGTGGGCCAGATATCCAAAACATCACAATTCAGAGCCTTCAGCCTATCCATGTTATCTTCCGGCATGCCATAATAAATCACGCAAGCCGATGCTTGGGGCCCCGCTGTAAGCGCAGCCTGCATTGACTGGCCACCACCAAAGCACCAACCAATAGTTCCTACTTTGGCATCTTTCCCAACATACTCGAGCGCTCCTTTTACTATTTCAGTACCTCGCTCTTGCTTAAACTCTTTCATGTACTTGCCGGCTTCTTCTGCAGTTGCTCCCACTTTGCCGTCATACATGTCCAGGGCCAGCACATTCACATTGCCTAAGTCATTGTAAAGATTTTCAGCTTCACGTTTGATGTGATCATTCAATCCCCACCACTCCTGGAAAACAAAGATCCAATTATTGGTTTTCTTTTTACCCTCCAACACAAAGGCATTTGCTTCAACTCCTGCCGTTTTGAATTTAATCATTTTACCACCAGCCATGCTCACATGTACATAGCGTATAGGTGAAGGGTGATTCATATTAAAACTTTTGTTGGATGCGAATAGAGCGAACTTCTCTGTTGCAGGAGTGTGGCAGATGGTTGCATCGGTTTGCTTTTGAGAATAGCCGGCCACCGCAACGGCGACAAGGCTAATCAAGGTAACTAATTTTTTCATGGTTTGAATTTAGTTTTAAGTTAAAGATTAAACAGGGGATACTTTTTTTTGTTCAACTAATTTTTTAGTTGCCCGCGAACGACCCGGTCATAAGTGATAAAATCAGTATTGACAGGTTCAAATCCATTTTGTCGCAACAGCATGGCAACTTGCGCCCGGTGATAGCTGGCGTGGTTTACCGTATGAATCATTATTGCCTCTACGTTGTTGATAAAAGGATCTCCTGTATAATTTGTGTAGTTCAATTCACGGTCAAAATTCTCTGTACTTTGGACATAATTCAACCACTGCTTGTCAGCCTCCTCAAGCATAACGGATAGATCATCAAGTTGATAATTGGACCATAACTTCACATCGGGTTTCGGCAATCCCTTTACCCGATGCAGCCACAACATCTCAGCTGCAGCAATATGCCCCATCAGTGCAATTATTTTTTCATGATTTATGCTTTGATCAATCAGGCATTTTATTACCCGCTGATTTGCCCAAGTATTGAATTGATATAGCTGTAGGAAGTACTTTTTCATATAACGCCAGAAATTTACTAACGATTTTTTTAATTCAGGTAGTAAAAATATTTGCAAATTGGCCTGAAAGTTTTCTTCGGTCGTAATTAGATTCGGCTAAAGCTCTTGCCGCACGTTGGAATTCATTTGTTTGGGTCTTGCCATGAACAAAAGGCTCGATTTTCGCTGCAAAATCCGATGGTTGTTTGGGGTCTACGTGAATCCCGCAACCGGCTTTCTCAATTTCTTCTTTAATCCAGCCACCAAAATTCACGACAATCATTTTTCCCGAGGCGAGTCCATCAAAATATTTGTTGGGTGATCCGGTTTGAAGGATGTGCACGTTTTTATAGCTCACAAAAATAGCATCAGTGATGTTCATCACTTCTTTCACGTGAGACCGATTAACATGACCTGTGAAAGAAATATTTCTTAGGTTAAGTCTTTCCGAAGAAGTCTTTAAATGCGGAATCATCGCGCCATCACCGCACAGAATAAAGTGGATTGGCAATCCCGCTTTGCGCGAAACATTTGCGCATTCAAGAAAATAGTCAAGGCCGTTGGCTACACCAGCTGTTCCGATGTACGAAACAACAAACTTCCCTTTCGTATTAAATTTTTCTTCCAGAAGTAAACTCTTGATTTCTGGGATATAATAATCACAATCCGCCATGTTCGGAATGATATGGATTTTCTTCCCTTGAATTTTCTTTTCGATGGCTTCTTTGATGGGTTGCGAAAGGGCAACGATGGATTTTGCTTCATGATAAATCCTTTTTTCGAGATAAAGGAGAAGTGAAGCAAGAAAATAATTCTTTATAAAACCCAGCTGAATTGGCGCATCAGGCCATAGATCACCAACCTCAAAAATGTAAGGTACTTTTGTTTTTCTTTTCAACCGCATTGCAACCAATCCAACGGTGAGTGGAACTGATATCGCATAACAAATATCAATTTGGGGTATTGTCTTTGCGATTTTCACACTTCCGAAGATGTACTTTAAAAAGGAAAGGCTTCTGGCAGTGAAGCCAAAAGAATTATCATAGGCAATTGGTAAATAATGGACTTCGATCCCTTCGCAGTTTTCTTTACGATAAATTTTCTCATTTGAGCCTGTAATCACCACAGGTTGCAGCTTTCGATCAACCATCGCTTTTGCCAGGTAGTAGGATCGCAATGCACCGCCTTTTTCAGGAGTGTTAAAATGCTGGTGCAGGATTAAAATTTTCACGGTGCAAAGAAAAAAGGAAACCTGATCAATCCAAATTGCGTTTTGTAGGTAAGATACCGATCGGTATCTTCGCGCCATGAGAAACAGGGACGAAACAATCGGGATAATTTTGCACCAGGCAGGTGGATTGTTCAATTCTCGTGGTTATAAGGCCACTTCTATTGGGCATATCACAGCCGCCACCGGATTTACCAAAGGAGCAATCTACCGTCATTTTAAGAGCAAGGAGAAACTGGAAGAGGAGGCCTTGGGATATTTGACTGGCGTGATGTTCGAAAATCTAACTAAGAGAATCAAATCGCAGAACAATGCGGGAGGTAAGCTGCGTGCAATTGTAAACTTTTTTGAGTCTTACATCTGTAAACCTCCAATCAAAGGTGGCTGCCCACTTTTAAATGTAGCAGTAGAAGCAGATGATAGCAGTCCTCTCCTGCGTAAAAAAGCTCATTCCATTCTGGAAGTTTTGAAAAATTCAATCTGCCATATCCTAACCCGAGGTGTTGAATATGGTCAAGTCAAGAAAACGATTGATAAAAATTATTTTGCGACCATAATGATCGCTAGCCTGGAGGGCGGCATTATGATGAGCAAGCTGTCACGAACCGATAAAGACATTCGAATTGTCATCAAACATTTAGAAGGATTGATCAATGAAATAGAAATATAATTTTATGAAATGGCCATTAAGATGCGGTGCACCCAACAGTATGATAATTCGGATATTCCCCTGCCCGTCAGGTCAGGCGGCAAATGGCTATTAAAAACAATCATTAACACATGAAAAAGAAAATTCTGATTTTTTCTATTGGCCTTTATCTCAATGTGCTGGCGTGGGTTGCTCCACGTAAAGCAGCAAAAAAAGGCTTCTTGCTTTTTTGTCGTCCCCAGAGAAGAGAGGTGAAGCCACATCACCTTGAATTTCTAAATACGTCTGAAAAATTTATTGTTGAGTTCGCTGGAAAAAAAGTTCAGGGATATCGATGGGGAAACGGAGAAAGGAAAATACTTCTGCTTCACGGTTGGGAAAGTCATAGCTATTGGTGGAAAAGCGTTGTGAGTGGGTTATCAAAAGAGGATTTTACCATCTACTCCATTGATGCCCCCGGCCACGGTCTATCGGAGGGAAATTATATCAATACTCCACATTACAGCCGGCTTATCGAACAATTGGTGCAGAGTTATGGAAAGATACATGCTATCCTTGGGCATTCGCTGGGAGCATTTTCAAGTGTTTACACCATGTACCGATTGCCACAACTTCCAGTTTCAAAATTGGTCGTGATGGCCTCACCAGGAGAGGTCAAAGAGTTTGTGGCCTATTATCAAAAAGTATTGGGACTATCCGATAAAACGATGAACCTGATCAACCAATATTTCATTGAAAAGCTAGGGCACGGCCCCGAGTATTTTTCTTTAAAAGAATTTGCATTGGGCTTGAAACTTTCAGGATTAATCCTGCATGACACAGAAGATAAAGATGCGCCCTATGCTTATGCGCTCGCGGCCCATAAAAACTGGAAGAACTCGGAAATGGTCACTACAACCGGATTAGGACATAATCTGAAATCAACTGAGTTGATTGAAAAGGTAAAACGATTTCTGGCTTAATTGTTTTGAAATGGAATAATCTTTATTCCAAAATAAAAATTGCGAGTTGCTGCCGCATTGTAATAACGACCTCCCTGCGCGTTGAGGTCATTTCCCAAGCTGTACTTTTGATCCAGGATATTATCTGCTCCACCAAATATTTCAAATGAAATGTTTTGTGAAATCCGATTTTTAAACCCAATCCGCGAGCCTGCTAAAAAATATTCAGAGGTGTAGGCACTGTTTGCATCATTGAGTGGAATACGGTCAACATAAGTCGTTGTCAGGTTCCAATAAAAATTCATGGCAAAATTTAGATCCAACCCAAACACTAATGTATTCGGAGCAGTTCCTGTCCATTTGTTGCCGGAGTAATTAACACCATCGTGTGAGTAATTAACAAACTTGTAGTCCACTAAGGTATAGGCAACCCATGACCTCAAATTTATTTTTGAAGAACTCGCGGTTTCCCAGGCTAAGAAGGTTTCCAAACCTTTTTGAGATGTATTTCCGGCATTGATAAAATAATCTCCATTGTTTTGACTCACAATCGCATCGTTCAACTCAAAGTCGTAAGCGGCAACGTTGTATGAGAATAATTTTAATAATTTCCCTCGGAGACCAACCTCATAATTAATGCCTTGCTCAGGCGATAATGTATTATTATAAACTCCTGATGACGGTAGTACCTCTGCCAATGACGGAGCGGAAAAACCTTTACTAATTGACGCGTAAGCTGAAAATTGTTCATTCAATTTTTTCAAAATGGCAAGGCGTGGCGAGAAAACAGGATCGAAATTTCGTTGTTGCTGCCCCAATGGCGTTCCCGCAAGTCGATTGAACTTGTATTTCAAGAAGTTCGCACTGCCGCCAATAGTGAGGAAGAAATTGCGAGGCAGACTAAATTCAGCTTGTGCAAACAAGAGAATAACATCAGACGTTAAGCGATCATCACTTTGCACTGTATCTTTTATGCCAGATTTATTTCCATAATCTGTGAGAGTTGAATAAAAATGTTGCAATTCTGCTCCCATGGTCAACTTTCCGGACCAGCTTCCTTTTTCAAATTGATATTGCGTGTCAGTTCGACCGCCAAGATTGTACTCATTGCGTCTCTCATAATTTCTAATGGCGGGGTTTGTATAATCTGTATAACTGTCATAAATACCGGCACGAGTAGACCATTTTGATGACCACTGTTTTTCATAAACAACGCCACCAAAAATAGTTTTATTATAAATGGCGGCCTGCTGCTGCACAGAGCCGTTCGGACCAGGACGCGCTTGTTTAGGATCAATGTTGTATTGTGTCAATGTTAATCCGCCTGGCGTTTGATAATAGAGATCAGTGTAGAAAACGGAAGCTTGCAGCGTGCTTTTATTTCCGAGGGAAAAATTTCCTTCAAGGTTCAGGGCATCTCGTCTCATGGCGCTTTGCTGACGATAGCCCTCCGACTGTTGATGCGCATAATTCATAAATACTTTTCTCTTTGCATTGCCGAGTACCGCTTTTCCTTGATAACGTTGCAATCCAAAACTTCCTCCCATTGCTGTAAATTGTAATTGCTTCTTGTTCGTCAGTGGACTATTTAGTAAAACAACTCCACCGGTCCCTGATCCATATAAGCTTGCTCCAGGTCCTTTTATAACCTCAGCTCTTCCGAATGCATCAAAGTCTAATAAATTAAGATAAGTGTTGCCTCCGCCATCAGTAAGAGGTAATCCATTCCAATAAAATTTCACATCTCGCACACCAAATGGCGATCGAATGGTACTTCCACGAATTGAGAATCGATAACTACCAGGTGAACGTTCCTCCATTCGAACGCCAGGAATAGTGTTCATTGTTGAGAGGATTGAGGTATTGCTAAATCGATTTAATTCCTTTTCTCCAACAAGGCCAAGTGCAACTGGCGTTTCTTTCAATGAACGATTCGAAGAGTAGGCATTGACTATTACTTCATTCAATACTTTTGAAGAGTCTTTGGCTAGTTGCTCTTGAGCGAGGCAATTCACACTTAAAAAAGAAAATACAATAATCCATCTGCCAGTCATAAGACAAAACTAAGGATGAAAAGTTAGGAACCGAGAATTAAAAGCCTGCAATAACCTCCTCTAATTTTCTCGATGAAGGAAAAAACTTAAGAAGTCGCAGCATCACGCGGTCAACAAGTGTGTCAGGGCAGGAGGCCCCGCTCGTAAGTACTATTTTTAAGGACTGCTTCTCTGGCAGAAAGTCAAGCATTATTTTTTTCTCTTTCCGATGAATGTCAAAATAATGGATTTCGTTCAGGGATTTAATCTCCATTTCAGAATTAATAAAATACGTTGGGAATTCCCTTTCGCAAAGTTCTACAATATGCGAAGTGTTGCTGCTATTATATCCACCGACCACAATAGCAATATCAGCACCCGTTTTCAATAATTCGTACGAAGCATCCTGGTTGTCGTTAGTGGCGTAACATAACGTGTCACGCGTGTCGGCAAAATGACTTTTTAAATTGCTTTCACCAAATTTTTCTACAATGACTTTCTTAAAGAAATCAGCGATAGACTGTGTTTCGGTGGCCAACATTGTAGTTTGATTCACCACACCAATTCGTTGTAGATCTTTTTCGGGATCAAAACCTTTTGAGTACATGTTTTCAAACTCGGAATAGAATTCCTTTTTGTCTTTCTTCCCTTTGATGTACTCTGCTAACCTTTCAGAATCCTTCATGTCTTGAACTACTATAGAAGGGCCATTATGAGCGCTGTGCGAAAAGGTAGCGCGAGTTTCTTCGTGTCTTGGTTTACCGTGAATAATGATCGTGTAATTTTCGCTTCCTAATTTTTCTGCTCTGTTCCAAACTTTCTCTACAAATGGGCAGGTCGTGTTATATTTTTGAACTTCAGCATTTTTATCAAGCAGCAAATTTTCAATTTCAAGTGTGGTTCCAAAAGCGGGAATGATTACAATGTCACCTTTATGAATTTTATCCCATGGAATAAACTGTGTACCATCGGTGTCGGCAATGAATTTTATGCCTCGGCCCCGCAAGTCAGCATTCACTTCCTGATTGTGAATCATCTGGCTAAGTAAGTAAACGTTCCTGTCAGGATTTTCCTCAAGTGCGCGGTAGCTGATCTCAATGGCATTCTCCACACCGTAACAGAAACCGAAATGGCGTGCCAGAAAAAACTGAATGGGGCCAAAATCCAACAGCGTGGGAGAAAAATCCTGCTTCCGTAAATCTTTTATCCGACGCGACTCTTTTATTCTTCCTGTGATAGAAGATCGGTAGTAGGCCGGTATATCAAACTTTTTTATAGTGAGCTGTTTTTCAGTTCAAATGTAAAACCATTATAACAAAAAACCCTGACGTTTCTGTCAGGGTTTTGATTTAAGCAGCTTTTGAAAGCTTGTCTTCGTTTATTTTATTCGTTCGGACTTCTTTTGAATATAAGTCGAACCACTTTACTTCGACCATTTTACCTTTGATGTACTTGAGCACTTCCATCACTTTGCCGTCAAGTTTGCTGCGTACTCGCTCGCCTTTTTTAAAAAGTCTTCTCATAAGTTTACTTGTTTAATTATTAAAACCGAAAAGCATATAAATATTCGCGGGGGAAATCGGGATAAACGCCAGCAAAAATGACCTGGTCACCTTGCTTCTTTTTTTTCAAAATATCGTTTACCTCTTTGGCAGATTTAACAGGATTACTATCAATATGAGTAATAATAAAGCCTTGTCTCATATCTGTGTATTTTTGGATTACACCATGACTTAAAGATTTTACAACAACTCCGTTAGTAAGATCAAGTTTCTTCAGCGTTTTCGCGTCAACGTCTTCCAACTCAACACCAAGTGAAGAGACAACGTCTTTTTCTTCTTTCTTCACGGTTCCAACTTTGCCCTCGCGATTTATAAGAGTAACCGGAATCACAATATTTTTGCCTTTGCGATCAACAGTAACCTGAATTTTGTCGCCTGGTCTTTTGCGACCTACATATTCAATCAAGGCAGAACTCGATTTGATTTCAGTTTCATCTAATTTCACAACAATGTCACCTTTTTGAATGCCCGCTTCCTTTGCTGCGCTTTTTCCATCCTTTGGAAAATCGGCAACATAAGCACCTTCAGTTACGTCCAGATCATTCTCTTTTGCAAGCTCGCTGTTCACACTTTGAACTTGAATGCCCAGCCATCCACGTTGAACTGTTCCATAAGCAAGAAGATCTTCAACAACTTTGCTCACAATATTCGATGGAACTGCAAAACCATAACCTGAATAGGAACCTGTTGGGCTTGCAATCGCGGTATTTATCCCTAGCAAGCCTCCATCTAAATTTACTAGTGCACCACCGCTATTACCTGGGTTGATAGCAGCATCGGTTTGTATGAAAGATTCAATAGCAGTGCGTTGATTGGAATTGCCGTTTGTCGGATTTGAATTATTGGAATTGATAATATTAATATTTCGACCTTTAGCACTGATGATACCTGCAGTGACCGTCGAATTTAGATTGAAGGGATTTCCTACAGCCAACACCCATTCACCAACTTTAGAATTGTCAGAGTTGACAAAGGAAAGATAGGGCAAATCTTTTTGATTGATTTTGATTACGGCCAAATCCGTATCGGGGTCAGTACCGATCACCTCAGCTTTGAATGAACGATTGTCAGACAAAACAACATCTACTAGATCGGCATCCTGCACGACATGGTTGTTAGTAACAATGTATCCATTAGCATTTATAATAACGCCTGAGCCTGAGCTTACGCTAGGTCCTCGTTCAACAGGTCCGTTCGGCCCGAAGAAAAATTGCTGAATAGGATCATTCGATTCACGCTCATTGGATACACCACTGGTTTGCGTGGAGCGAATGTGTACCACAGCTTTCGTTACTTTTTCTGCAGTGCCTGTGAAGTCTAAGGGGACTGCTTCACCCTTTTCATTTATTCGATAGGCCACTTGCGATGTAGCTGCGCCATCGATATGTTCAATCTTTACTCCATTACTTTTGTCTTTACCCAACCACTGATACGCAGTGATGGTAATCACGCTGCCAAGAATTGCAGCCAACACAAGAGATCCAAAATTTTTCATAATTCTAATTTTTTTTATTCAACCATTTTTGTGGATGAAGATGAGCCATGCCCGAAAAAAGTTTTTTTGTTTTGTCCTCATCCGAGCGCCTCACTCAACGTCATCCCAACGGTGATTTTTTAGTAGTCCAATGATAACGAAAAATATGCCAAATGGGTTTACTTGTCAAATAAACTGACAATTTTTCTTATTCAATTTCGGTTTGAATAGCCTCCAACCAGCCTAATTGGCAATTATAATTAGCTAACTTTACAGTCTTCGGCAGTTAAAAAATGATGAAATCGCCATGCACTTTGTTCACCCAAAGACTGATAATTAACCTGACGATACCCTGCCCGGTCGGTCGAGCATGTGACCATAAAAAAATGAATTTTAATACATGAAATGAGCATAAAGAGAACTTTACCCAACGGTCGGATAATCTAAATGCGAATTCCATGTGTCTACTAAGAATAAATTATTAACACATGAAATTTATATTAACGGTTTGTTTTTTGATTGCTTCATCATTCCTATTGGCCCAACAGAGTGAATTCGGTTGGCTGATTGGAACATGGCAAGAGGCAAAATACTCCTTTGAGATTTGGAAAGAGCAAGACAGCTTTCTCTCAGCGAGCGCCTATCAAATAGATCATCAGACTGGAAGTAAAATCATTAATGAGGAAATCAAATTGATTAAAAAAGAGAATGATTTTTATTATATCCCGGATATTGCAGGGCCTGAAGGACCAGTTCAATTTAAAATAACTTTTTTCGATAAAAACAGTTTCGTAGCAGAAAATTTTGAACACGATTTTCCTAAAAAGATTGTTTACAAAAGAACTGGTGAGTTGCTGGATGCAACTATTTCAGGAGGGAGTAAATCGCTCCACTTCACGTTCAAAAGAATTAAATGAGAAAAATTACAAGCACATTATTTTTGAAACATGGACGCGAGGCTTCTGTAAAACGTTTTCACCCATGGGTTTTTTCTGGAGCTATCGAACGAGTAGAAGGCGACCCAATTGATGGAGATTGTGTTGAAGTAAAGGACTCTCAAAAACATACTCTAGGGTTTGGCCATTTTCAAAAAGGCACAATAACCGTTCGCTTACTTTCTTTTACAAAGGATTCTTTTGATGAGAAGTTATATGCCGGTAAAATTTTAAACGCTTTCAATCAACGAGTATTCACCAAGATCATCAATGATCACACCAATTGTTATCGTTTAATTCATGGAGAAGGTGATGGTCTTCCCGGACTAATCGTTGACGTATACAATGGTGTTGCAGTTATACAGGCCCACACAGTGGGTATGCACCTTGATCGGCAATTGATTGCTGATGCCATCAAGGAAACGCTTTTCAATTCAGTACATTCCATTTATTATAAAAGCCAAAACACACTCAACACCAAAACTGAAAACGAATACCTGTTGGGCATGGGAGTTGTGCCACACGTGATTACAGAGCATAACAATAAATTTTATGTTGATTGGGAAGAAGGACAGAAGACAGGTTTTTTTTTAGACCAACGTGAAAACAGAAAATTACTAGGAGAAATGGCTAAAGGCGCCTCTGTACTGAATACCTTTTGTTATACGGGTGGATTTTCAGTTTATGCACTCAATGCCGGAGCCACATTAGTTCATTCAGTTGATTCTTCGGAAAAGGCAATCGACCTTACTAGAAAAAATATTGAACTCAATGGTTTTGATGCGCAGCAGCACGAATGTTTTGACATGGATACTTTTGATTTCCTGAAAGAAAAAAAAGATAAATACGATTTGATAATCCTCGATCCTCCGGCATTTGCCAAACACAAAGATGCGAAGCACCAGGCGATGAAAGGTTATCAGCGATTAAATGCAGAGGCGATGCGTGCCATTAAGCCCAATGGAATCATCTTCACATTTTCATGCTCGCAGGTTGTTGACAAGCAATTGTTTTATGATACTGTTGTTTCAGCTGCACTGCAATCAGGAAGGGACATCAAAGTATTACAGCATCTTGGCCAGCCGGGTGATCATCCTGTTTCACTATATCATCCTGAAGGAGAGTATTTAAAGGGATTGGTGTTGTATGTGAGTTGACGATTATTTCTTGTAAATCTTCAGTGACGTGTACCTGGCAATCTTATCAAAATCCGCATCACTGTGGACAAGTTTTAGATTGAAGTGGATGGCGTAAAAGCAATTATACAGTCGCTGGGTTTTCTTACGGATAATCCAACCCTCTGCAATTGGCGAAAGGTATTGGCAGCGCCTTGGGCAACGAAATAAGCATCAAGTGAAAGAAAATCTAAAGAAAGTAAGAGTCTCTTTATTTCCTGCAGTGCCCTTTCATTTTTAACTCCTTGTAAAATTTCCTGATAGATAGGAGGGCAGATATAAACTTTAAGATCATCATAGATTCTATTCTGAAGTAAATTTGTTCGTGTTGTCTTCATACACATCATGTTCCTTTGCGTTCATGAAACGCCCCACCGTATTCCGGGTCTTCGCGTTTTTTCTGACGATCAATTTCACGTGCCATGACTTGAGCTTCTTCCGTTGAGGTCTCTTCAATCTTGATTTGATCGGGAAGTTTCTTCACTGGAATTTTCTCCCGAATGAGTTTTTCTATTCTTTGAATGTGATAATGCTCAGCCTTGGTAGCAAATGTGATGGCCTTACCGTCCTGAAATGCACGGCCAGTTCGCCCAATGCGATGAACGTAATCCTCGTAAAGCGAGGGCACATCAAAGTTGATAACATGTGAAACTTTCTCAACATCAATCCCCCGGGAAGCTACGTCCGTTGAAACAAGTATTCGCAATTGTCCTTGCTTGAATTCATTCATCGCATTGATGCGGCTATTCTGTCCTTTGTTGGAATGAATCACACGAATCGGCCCAAGTTTTTTCCTCTCTAAATATTTGAAAACATTGTCAGCATTTTCTTTCGTACGTGCGAAGATCATTACACGATTGAAAGTCTCTTGATCGGCTAACAAGTATTCCAGAAAATTTATTTTTGTTCGTAGGTTGGGAATGTAATACACCTCTTGTTCGACTTGTTTCGCAGTAGTTGCTTGCGGTGTAATGGCTACACGAATCGGGAACTCTAAAAACTCCTGAGAAAGCTTTTCAATCCGATCAGAAAATGTTGCGGAGAATAGTAGATTTTGTTTTTTAGATGGGATGACTTCAAATATTTTCCTTAATTGATGCATAAAACCCATGTCCATCATACGATCCGCTTCATCAATGACCAGGGTTTTAATTTGTTTAGTAGGTATTTCGTTACGTAGGTAGAGTTCCAGAAATTGACCAGGAGTTGCCACAATAATATCGATGCCTTTATTGAGTGCTTCAATTTGCGCTTTCGCTCCTACTCCTCCATAAAGAGCTGCAATCCGCAAATCGGTATACTTTGAAAGCTGGCGTGCTTGCTCCAAAACTTGCACCGCCAATTCTTTAGTGGGAACTAAAATCAATGCGCGTGGGGCTGAGTCTTGAGCATACTTAACTTTCATCAACAGAGGCAACATGTACGCTGCCGTCTTGCCTGTGCCTGTTTGCGCGATACCAATCACATGCTGCCCTCCCATGATTAAGGGAATGCATTTCTGTTGAATTTCCGTGGGAGATGAAAATCCGGCTTCTTCAACAGCTTGAAAAAGTTGTTTATTCAATTTAAAATCTGTCCACTGCATTGGTGCTCAACCTTCTTGTCCGAAATCCTCGAATCTTGGTTTATCTTTGCAAGGTAATGAACTCTACCCTCATCCTGAATGCGAAAATAATTAACGAAGGCAAAATCGTTGAAGGCGATGTATTGATCAAAGGTGCTTACATCGAAAAAATTGGCAGCGATATGCAATCCATTCGGTCTAATCAGGTTGTGGACGCCAGAGGAAAAATTCTCATGCCGGGAGCAATTGATGATCAAGTTCATTTTCGCGAGCCTGGTCTGACCCATAAGGGAAATATCTCTACCGAATCGAGAGCAGCAGTTGCAGGTGGAGTGACCAGTTTTATGGAAATGCCAAATACTGTGCCACCTGTGTTTACGCAAGAATTGTTAGAAGAGAAGTATAGCATCGCATCAAAAAATTCTCTGGCAAACTATTCTTTTTTCATTGGTGCATCGAATGATAATTTGGAAGAAGTTCTAAAGACCAATATTAAAAAAGTTTGCGGTCTTAAAATTTTTATGGGGTCGTCTACTGGTAATCTTTTGGTTGACAACGAAAAAACATTGGAAGGATTTTTCTCACGGTTTCCTTCATTGATCGCCACGCATTGCGAACATGAACCTACTATTCGAAGAAATTCAGAAGAATTTAAAGCCAGGTTTGGAGAAGATGTGCCCATTCATGAGCACATGAACATTCGTAATGAAGATGCGTGCTATCGATCTTCTTCATTTGCAGTCGAGTTGGCGAAGAAGCATGGGACGAAACTCCACATCCTTCACATTTCAACGGCCAAAGAAATTTCTTTGTTTAATAATTCAACTCCTCTTGAGAAAAAGAAAATTACAGCCGAGGCTTGTATTCATCACCTTTGGTTCAACGAAAAAGATTATGCGATACTTGGTACTAAGATAAAATGGAACCCCGCCATTAAAACGGAAAAAGATCAGCGCGCCATTTTACAAGGCGTGCTCGACAATCATATTGATGTAATTGCCACTGATCATGCTCCGCATACGTTGGAAGAAAAAAATAATTCGTACTTCAAAGCGCCATCGGGTGGACCGCTCGTGCAGCATAGTGTTGTCGCCATGCTCGAGTTCTATCATCAAAGGAAAATTTCACTCGAGAAAATTGTTGAGAAAATGAGCCATAGCCCGGGCATCTTATTTCAGATTGAAAATCGTGGCTTTATCCGTGAAGGTTATTTTGCCGATTTGGTTTTGGTTGACCTGAACAAGCCTTGGATTGTTAGCAAGGAAAATATTTTGGCTAAGTGTGGGTGGTCGCCATTGGAAGGTCAAACTTTCCAATCATCGATTGAAAAGACATGGGTCTCTGGTCACCTCGCTTATGACTCAGGTAAAATTAGAGAAGGCCAACCTGGCCAACGTTTATTATTCGCTCGCACGTAATTGTTTTGCATTTTCAAGCCACCTCGTTACCTTTGCCCTCCCGATCCTGAAAGCTATCAGAATTAGGCCAAACGGTGGGTGTAGTTCAGTTGGTTAGAATGCTAGATTGTGATTCTGGAGGTCGCGGGTTCGAGCCCCGTCACTCACCCGTAAAAAACTAAAAGCCTCTTCATTGAGGCTTTTTTTATTTTATAGTTTCCCCTTTTTGTAAATTCGAATCATGATCACCTGGTCAGATTTACGCAAATATCCATTAGACGAAAAAATACAAGCGCTATATGAGCACGCCACGTTTGTCATGGCCATTCGCTATTATGGATACAAAGTGAATTTATTTTTGCTGGGCGATGACTACGTAGAGGTTTTTGTTAACCACAAAAAAGCGCTGATCGATAAAATTGATTTGCTCGACCGCAATCATTCGCGGATGAAATTTTATTCCGACCAAATCAAACTACCCGTACAATGAGAAGTTGGCAGTGGCAATAGGCAGTAGGCAAGATTTTAAACAAGCTAAGGAGATAAAGAATCTTCCTGTCAATTGACTCATTTTGCCTACTGTCTACTTTTCTATTTTCCAGAATTTCCTGAACCGATGCCTTTGCCAGAACCTGAAATAGCTTGTCGCATCTCGGTATCCGCTTGTACGTTTTGCATTTTGTAATAATCCATCACGCCAAGATTGCCATTTACGAAAGCGGCTGCAATGGCTTTCGGAATTTCTGCTTCCGCCTGAATTACGTTAGCTCTGGCCTCTTGCGCCTTCGCAATCATCTCTTGCTCTAATGCCACAGCCATTGCTCTACGTTCTTCTGCACGGGCTTCAGCAACCTTTAAATCAGCAGCGGCCTGGTCAGTCTGAAGTTTTGCGCCAATGTTTGCACCCACGTCTACATCGGCAATATCAATGGAGAGGATTTCAAAAGCAGTACCTGCATCCAATCCGCGAGACAAAACGAGTTTTGAAATTTTATCCGGGTTGGCCAGCACCTCGCGATGTGAAGCGGCCTGACCAATTGAAGTAACAATACCCTCGCCAACGCGAGCGAGAATAGTATCTTCCCCTGCACCACCTACTAATTGAGCAATGCTGGCGCGAACAGTAATCCGGGCAATGGCAATCAATTGGATGCCATCAGCCGCTACGGCAGCCACTTTTGGTGTCGTAATCACTTTCGGGTTAACTGATATTTGCACCGCTTGAAATACGTCGCGGCCTGCCAGGTTGATGGCCGTTGCTTGCTTGAAGCTCAGGCTGATGTTTGCTTTCTCTGCGGATATCAACGCGCGGATTACATTGGGAACGTCACCTCCAGCTAGAAAATGAGTTTCCAATTCACGCGTGGTTACTTGAAGTCCGGCTTTGGTTGCTGTAATTAATGAGTTCACAATAACTCCGGGTGGAACTTTACGAATGCGCATCCCGATCAATTCTCCAATGGTAATTTTTACACCTGCAAAAATCGCAGTGATCCACAATCCCACCGGCACAAAATACATGAACATGAAAAAGGCAATGATGCCCAGGAATACAATGAAAATAAGAAATAAGCCTTCCATAGTTTTAGTTAATTGGTTCTACAAAAATTTGGTTTGATAAAATTTTGATAACGCGGATTCTCCTGCCGCTGTCTAAATATTCGCCTAATGTTTTAACTTCAAAAGTCTTGTTGTTTAGTTCAGCTTTGCCGATCGGGCGTAAAGCTGAAATGGTTTGTCCCTCAGCCCCGACTTTCAATTCATCTAGTTCCCCCTCGTTTAATTTCGCTTCGCTGGAGGATTTTAGTGAAAATTTTCCCCACACATTGGAGGAGAAAGAATAATATAAAATAGCACCAGAAGCCACTGAAGTCACGCCAACTGTCACCCAGCCCACCTCACTTCCGAAGTAGCGAAAGCTCAATCCCACTCCAATAATTAAGAAAGCAAAACCGAAAATGCCTACCAATGTAGTGCCGGGAACGAAAATAATTTCAGCCACTATCAAGGCAAGACCGAAAAAAACGAGTGATATGACAGTAATCCATTCGATCATCTTGTAAAAGTACTCAATTCGTAGATTAACCGATTCGATGATTCGACAATTCGTTGGTGAAATGCAAAATTCATTTCCGAGTCACCGAATCATCTGATCAGTTTTTTCTTTCCCCTAAAATTCACAATTTCGAAGCCTGAATCAATGCAATGGAAAGAAGAAAAATTCACGCTCAAGGCCCAACGTTTTCCAGAATCATAGCCGGAGCTTGGCGGTGGCATACAGTTTCACCAGAAACCGTGGAGCGATTGGCTCTCGTAGCGATGGAGGTTGGTATAACCAGTTTTGATCATGCGGATATTTATGGGGATCACAGCAATGAGGAAATATTTGGGCGTGCGTTAGCCAGGAATCCTGCGCTGCGAAATAAGATGGAATTGATTACCAAGTGTGACATCAAATTTCAATCGGCTAAAAGACCAGCTACCTGGGTAAAGCACTACGACACTTCGAAGGAACATATTATTTGGTCAGTCGAAAATTCACTCAAGATGTTTCACACAGATCGACTTGACTTGCTACTCATTCACCGGCCTGATCCTTTGCTTGATCCTCATGAAGTCGCTGAAGCTTTTAGTCAGCTTAAAAATGAAGGCAAGGTTTTGCACTTTGGTGTATCGAATTTTACCCCAAGTCAATTCCGGATGCTGCAAAAGCATTTGCCGATGCCATTAGTCACGAATCAAATTGAAATTTCACTTTCTCGACTGGATCCATTTTTCAATGGTGACCTTGATTTGATGCTGGAGCTTGAAACGTCGCCAATGGCTTGGTCACCGCTTGATGGGGGGAAATTAATGGCGAATGAACGCGAGATGTTTGACAAGGCTACAAAATACAGTGCTTCATACAGTCAACTCGCGCTGGCTTGGTTACTAAGACATCCATCTAAAATCTTCCCGGTGATTGGAACCACTCAACCGGATCGAATTAAAGAAGCGACCAAGTCGGTTGACATTCAACTTGATCGTCAAGACTGGTTTGAGATGCTCAAATGGGTGATGGGAAAGGAAATGCCTTGATCAAATCAAAATAAAAACGCCATCATCATTTTCTTTGATTGGAAAACACTCAAGATCATTACTCCGTTGTCCATTCTCACGGCCCGTTTTCAAGTTGAATTGATATTGATGAGAGGGACAAACTATTTCGCCTAAAAAATTTATTGTTCCTTGACTGAGTGAGCCGCCGCTATGCGTGCAATTATTTTGCACGGCTAAAATTTTTCCATTGTGTTTTGCGAGGCAAATTCTTTTTCCGTGAACAATCAGAAGCCTTGGCTGATTTTCAATCAACGTTATATTTGCGGCTTCCGTGTTTTCGAATATCTTTATCCAATCCATTTTCATGTAAATTCCGAAAAATTAGAAAGTTAACCATGATCAAAAGAACGATTTTCTTCTCCCTCTGCTTGATGTCAACTTCATTGATGGCTCAAAAAAACGCAAAACTTCAGTCAAAATTGGAAGCACAAGTGAAAGCTATGGAGCAACAAGTGATTGAATGGCGGAGAAAATTTCATCAAAATCCCGAGTTGTCCAATCGTGAAAATCAAACAGGAGCATTTATAGCTGATTATTTAAAGTCTTTAGGAATGGAGGTTCAATACCCAGTCGCGAAAACTGGGGTTGTAGGATTATTGAAATCGGGGAAACCAGGGCCGGTAGTTGCTTTGAGAGCTGATATGGATGCGTTACCGATCACTGAAAAAAATAGTTTGCCGTTTGCCTCCACTGTAAAAGTAAATTTTGGTGGACAAGAAACCGGGGTGATGCATGCGTGTGGTCACGATGCTCACATGGCAATGCTCATGGCGGTAGCGAAAATATTATCTGATAATAAAAAGGAATTAAAGGGAAGTGTCAAATTTTTGTTCCAACCAGCAGAAGAAGGCGTTGGGCCGGCTGAGTCTCCTGCCGGCGCCGAACTGATGGTGAAGGAAGGTGTGCTGGATAATCCGAAAGTAGATGCGATTTTTGGTTTGCACATTCAATCGTTGATGCCATCTGGAACATTGAATTATCGATCGGGTCCATTTATGGCTGCCGTGGATGGATTTGATATTAAGGTAATAGGTAAAGGAGCGCACGGAGCAACACCCTGGGAAGGGATAGATCCTGTGGTTGTGGCTAGCCAAATTGTAGGCGGATTACAAACTATTGTGAGTCGCCAAACTGCGTTGACAGATGCGGCAGCAGTTATTACAGTGGGAACTTTTCATGCCGGTGTTCGCAGGAACATAATCCCTGATGAAGCGTTTTTACAAGGTACGATTCGCACATTTGGCCCGGTCACGCAAAAGAAGGTTCATGAAAAAATAAAACTCACAGCAACCAAAATAGCGGAAGCCTCAGGAGCAACAGCTGAAGTGGAGATTCAAATAATGTTTCCGGCGACCATTAACGATGCAAAATTGACAGAGAGGATGGCACCCAGTTTGATCAAGGCAGCAGGAAAAGAAAACGTAAATGTAGTTTCACCGGCTACCATGGCCGAAGATTTTTCTTTCTATCAGCAAAAAGTGCCTGGCTTCTTTTTCTTCTTGGGGGCATATCCTTCTGAAATGAAGTTAGACCGAAAGCCAACACACCACACCGCTGATTTTATGATCGATGAAAATTCTTTCAGCACTGGCGTGAAAGCGCTTTTGAATTTGACGGTCGATTATTTGAACACTTCAAAGTGAACGCTGAAAATTTCAACTTACAACTTTTCACTTTTTCGCGTACTTCCAGTTTCTGCCTTTGCCTTCACTGATCCACTCAATCGCTTGGACGATACGTTTATTCCGGGTCTCTTCAGTTTTTGCTTCTTCAAACCATTGGATGTATTCTTTCCTGTGCGAGTAAGCAAAGTTCTCAAATATATCACGGGCGGTTTTATTTTTCTTCAAGGCCTTCTCAAAATATTCCGGAGTGTCAATGGTCTTTGAGCCTTTGGGGGTTACCTTTACGACTCGCCTCACTCCTTTGTCGTTAAGTTCTGCGGCTTGTTTGACATAAGCCAGCAGAATTCTATCTGATGGCAAATCTTTTAGTGAAATAATCCGGTCGAAGTGTCCCATACTGTTGCGATCGGTTATGGAGAGAATTTTATGGGGATCATCCATAAGAGAAGCCTTCCAAAAGCCAAAAGAACAGTGCTGCTTGAACCCTGCCATGCTGCAGAAAACTCCCTTGTAATCAAAATTGGGAAAGCCCCATTTTATTACCTCCACCACTTCAGGGCAAGCCTTATGAACGAGTTCTCGCAGGTGTGTGAGGATTGGTTTTGCAAATTCAGCCGACTTGGCGATGTAGGCATCTACTTTTTTGTCTTTCTTTCCCATAAGAATTATGTTTTAATAAAATGCATCTTCAATATGCACAATTTCTTTTTTGCCGAATTGGTCACGGATGGAAACTATATCGTAGCGAACATTGCCTTGCCAATCTTGTTGATAGGTATATTCTTCTGCGCCGTCAATTATGTTTTTAGCTTTTTTGTAGTCGACAAAATCTTCGGGGTAACCATAAGCATCTGAGCTACGCATCTTCACTTCAACAAATATGAGCCAGTTATTTTTCTTCACTATTAAATCAATTTCTGATTGCTTATTCCTGTAGTTTCGGGCAATGATTTCAAATCCTTTATTCATTAAAAAGTCAGCTGCCAGCGCTTCTCCTTCCTTACCTTTTTTTATTTTATCGCTCATCAGATTTTGTTTTACCTTTGAAAATTAAACCTTGATCGCTCAATGAGCAATTGATAGCTTAAAAAAATCTTAGGGGATTTCCTTGATAACATAAATCCAGAATCAAGAGAATCAGGTAAATCATTAATTTTGAAGAAATAATAAATTTGGTTATCAACGTAAAAAATTATCGAACACATTATCCGGGTCAAGGATGAAGAAACTTATCGAAGGCTTTACTCAGCAATTATCGCATGCCATAAAATTGGGTCAATCCGTTGATTTAGTTAGGCCCGGCAGTGACATCCGAAACATTATTATAACAGGCATGGGTGCTTCAGGCATTGGTGCTAACCTGGTTGAGTCACTTACTTTCGGTCGTGTGCCAATTCCCATCACGGTTTCAAGGGGGTATAATATTCCCCAGTTTGTAAGTCCGCATACGTTGTTCATCGCGTGCTCTTATACAGGTGATACCGAAGAGACTTTGGCCGCTGTACATAAAGGCATGCTTAAGCGCGCTCATATTATTTGTATTACCTGTGGAGGCAAGTTGTTGGAGATGGCCAAAGAGTATAATTTGTTTTACATCCAAATTCCAAATGGAACGGGTACAGCTCGTGCTCAACTTGGCTACCTGATGATTTCTTTGCTATATGCATTGTATCACACGAATTTGATTGGAGCGGCCTTTATCAAAGAAACTGAAAATTCAATTGAGTATTTAGATCGAGGAGAGAAAGCAATTCAGTCGGAAGCGGAGTTGATAGCCAAGAAATTGCGTGGCAAACTGCCGATCATCTATTGTGATGAGCGCCTGAAGTCCATGGCCGTGCGTTTTCAAAATCAGATCAACGAAAATGCCAAGCAGATGGCGCATGTTAATACTTTTCCTGAAATGAACCATAACGAAATTGTGGGTTGGCATTTTCCGGAAAGTGTTTTGCAACAATCGCAAGTGATTTATTTGTATTCCGATCATGACCATGAGCGAGTGGAGAAACGAATGGAGATTTGCCGCGAGATATTTGAGAAGCGTTCTAATCCCATCATCGATATCGTGGCGGAAGGAGCTTCTTTGTTGGAACAATATTATTATCTGATTCATCTTACAGATTGGATTTCTTATTATTTGGCCAAAGAAAATGGAATTGATCCTGACCCCGTTGAAGCTATTGATTTTTTAAAAGGCGAGCTGGCGAAGTTGAAGTGAAACTATTTTTTCTCCAGGAGAGTTTGTTAACCGACTCTAACGCATGAATAGCACTCTCAACAAGCGAACTCAATTTATCGACCTCGGCCTGATTGACTATCAAAAAGCCTGGGATTATCAAACTGAGTTGTTTAATAAGGTACTTGTTGTTAAATCGGAAAACAGAAACCTTCCGGAAAACCAACAACGAATAACGAACAACTACTTGCTGTTCTGCGAACATCCACATGTTTACACCATTGGCAAAAGTGGTGACGAAAAAAACCTGGTTATTCCTATTGAAAATCTTGCAAACATTGGAGCAACCTATCATCAAATCAACCGAGGTGGAGATATTACTTACCATGGCCCGGGGCAAATAGTGGTTTATCCTATCATAGATCTTGAGAACTTCTTCACGGATATTCATCAATACATGCGCACTCTTGAAGAGTCGGTGATCACAACTTTAAAAGAGTTTGATGTTGAAGCTGGGAGGATCAAAGGCTTAACAGGAGTTTGGTTGGATTGGAATGATCAACGTAAAGCAAGAAAAATCTGTGCACTAGGTGTTAAAACTAGTCGTTGGGTAACCATGCATGGATTGGCTTTAAATGTAAATACTGATTTGATGTATTTTAATAATATTGTGCCCTGCGGAATACAGGATAAAGCGGTCACTTCTTTAAAAAAAGAATTAAATTCAAATCAGGATATTGGCGATGTGAAAGAAATTCTTAAACAAAAGATTGCCTCACTTTTTGAAATGCAATTGCAATGAAGAAAGACATAGAAATACCGGAAGTAAAGAATGTTACTCTGGCCGTGATACGTGAGAAAAATGTACTCAACCAGGAAGAATGGAAAATTTATCTCATTAACAATAATGAATTCGAAATTGAAAACACATTAGTAGTTAGCCGTGGTTATGGTTAAAAGGGTGGCGAGGAGCAACGTACATCTGTTTTAAGGCATTTTTTACAGACCGTCCCCGCCAGGAGCAACATGTTGATTGAGCCAATTGACGCAAAAGTTTTGCATCTGAATAATGAATACTGGGTAAGCTATTATATCGGCCCTCAGATTTATGACAAGCGCTTTGTGTTTGTGCCTGACACGATCTGTGAAGAAAATTTAGTTTTTATCCAGGAACTGGAAAAAGAAGGGGTATTGCATTCGTAAAGACTTAATTCGTCAAGTCTTTGATGATCAGCTTCGCGTGGTCACGCGAGTTCTCTATAAACCACTTATTGGTTTTCAATCCTCCGCATACAACACCAGCAAGGTAAAGGTTTTGAACATTGGTTTCCATCGTTACCTCGTCGTAAACAGGTGTATGAAATTCGTCATTGTGAAATTGGATGCCCATTGATTTCATAAAGTCAAATGGAGGTTGATATCCGGTCATTGCCAAGACAAAATCATTGTCAAGTTTTTTATTTCCTTCTGGTGTTTGAATTTCTATTTCTGTTTCTGTGATCTGTATAACTGAAGAATTGAAATAAGCCTTGATTGATCCCTCTTTGATGCGATTTTCAACATCTGGTTTTACCCAATACTTAACGCTTTCGCGCAACCCTGGCTCGCGAATGATCATGGTGACATCAGCACCTTTGCGCCACGTTTCCAGCGCAACGTCTACAGCAGAGTTGGCAGCTCCAATCACCGCTACTTTTTGACGATAGTAAGAATGAGGCTCGTCATAATAGTGCTTTACTTTCGGAAGATTTTCTCCAGATACATTCAGTAGATAAGGCAAGTCATAAAAGCCCAACGCTAGTACAACTGCATCCGCGTTATATTTTCCCTTATTTGTTATAACTGAAAATCTTTCACCAGACGAACTCACCTCCTTTACTTCTTCATAAAGTTTAACATTCAAATCCCAACTTGAGCAAACTCTTCGATAATATTCCAGTGCCTCAACTCTGGCAGGCTTGGGGTTGTTTGATATAAACGGAACATCACCAATCTCGAGCTTTTCGGATGTTGAGAAAAAAGTCATGTTCATCGGGTAATGGTAAAGCGAGTTGACTAAGCACCCCTTTTCAATTACTACATAATGTAATCCTGCTTTTTTTGCTTCGATGCCGCAGGCTAGTCCGATGGGGCCAGCACCAATGATAATTAAGTCATAACCCGCCATTCGCCCTTAATTTAATTCAATGATTTGCAACACAATGTTACCGCATAAATCTAATTAATTTAATACGTCAACTCACTGAGTCGTCTAGAGACTTTCATTTCTAAACTGATTTCTCTACTTTGTATTAAATCGTAAGGTATGAAAAAAGCAATGTTGGCTATTGGTCTGCTCTTGACACTAAAATCATTTGGTCAAGCCCCATCTGAAATTCTGCTCTTTGATTTAGACATCCAAAAGAACAAGTTGAGTATATCAAACCCTAAAAATATTACTAACCATCCTGGATACGACAACCAGCCTTTCTTTCATACGGATCTGCCAATCATCTACTATGCATCTTTTAATGACGAAGGTCGTTCAGATATAAAATATTACAATTACAAAACGGGAGAAACTAAGTCGTTAACAAACACGCCCGAAAGGGAATACTCACCAACACTTACCCTCGATAAACAATTTATTTCCTGTATTGTTCAGCGCGACAATGGTGCACAAGACCTTTGCAAATATCCATTAGAAGGAGGGGAGGCATTACCTATTATAAATAATATGATAGTTGGCTATCATTTATGGACTGATAATAGTCATCTCGCACTCTTCATTTTGGGCAAAGATAAGAAGCCGAATACTCTTCATTACCTGCTTCTTCCTACAAAAACAGACACCATTATTGCCGAAAATATTGGCCGCTCGTTGCATCGTGTTCCTGGAGAGAATGCATTTAGTTTTGTTCATAAGATCACGGAGACCAAATGGTTCATTAAAAAATACAATCCGAGAAAAGGCGTTATAAGTGTAATTTCTGTGACCCCACCTAATCAGGAAGACATGTGCTGGACGCCTGATGGAAAAATCTTTTTCAGCGATGGCGACAAAATTGTTTGGATGGACCCTAAAAAGGATAAAACCTGGAAAGATGTTCCGGTTAGTTCCGGAGCTGAATTATTGAAAGGAATAACCCGGCTGGCTGTAAGCGCTGATGGAAAGAAACTTGCAGTAGTAGTAGCTGAATAAAAACTATTTCTCCCCGAATGCACTTCGTGCTACAAACCATTTTTTGATTTCAATTTCTAAGAGACCTTCGTGTACCGCAGGATCTGCTTCAATCACAGCTTTGTTTAAATCCCCTTTAATTACAAGTATACCTCCTTCGGTATCTCCGAAATTTCCTTCCGCAATCACGTTACCTGTCTTTTGTATTTCCTTGACATAGTCATCGTGCTTCTTTAAAAGCTCAGGCGCGTCATTGATATTGAATTTAGCAATGTAAGGCACAAACCGTATGAATTGATAATTTGTCATCTCAATCGGCTCTGGCACTAATCGGGGTTTCCCTACTCGCCAATGATAAGGCTGCACTTCTACATTCCAACGCTGTGCTTTTACACCGGGGTCATCATTTAGCCATTGAGTAACCTCATTCACCGATGGAGAATTAAAAATGAAAACACCTCCACCTCCTTCAAACGGCCCGGCAACCAATAGCCTTCCTTCCTTTGCCATTTTTTGAATATTAGCCATGTGACCTTCCATGATTTTATCAACTTGCTCTTTAGGAAGCTCAGGCTTGTCCACCTTGTGATGTAAAAACACAAACACAAGGCGTTGTGCAAAGACACACTGGCAAGAAAGAATTAATATGGAAAGTAGAGTTGATTTCATGTAGTGAAATTAGTAAACTTTATT
>Ga0207112_1031_pt1 | contig 37085 bp, 32 predicted proteins | sample Alteio_BWMinHeat_72_FD_153549 | JGI IMG/M metagenome (GOLD analysis project Ga0207112, IMG submission 153549) | Enriched cells from forest soil in Barre Woods Harvard Forest LTER site, Petersham, Massachusetts, United States -... | ecosystem: Environmental > Terrestrial > Soil > Temperate forest >...
AAAAGCGTGTAGGTTGGAATATATAAGAATCTTGAGTCGGATGCTTCACGGAAATCAAATTGCCATAAATGGGAAACGGGGAAAGCTCGGCTGAGTAAGAGTAGTTGTAATCATCCCACGACCACCCTGCGCCAAGATTATGGGTATGAAAGTTTTTATTGGAGAAGAAAAGTTTCGCAGGATGATTATTAAGAAACTGATAGACACGCCCATTGTCGAATACATCCTTATAAAGGAAGGAGGGATCTCCCAATCCTTGGAAAATAAGTGAATCACCTGTTTGAAAATATTTCAGGGATGCAATGGAGTCTCCCAACAAACGAAGTGACGTGTAAAATGTAAAAATCTTAGTGTTGGAGGCAGGTGTAAAATATTTATCGCCATTAAAATCGATCAGGAGTTTGTCGGAAGAAAGATCGGTCAGGTAAAACCCAGTATGAGCTTGCAGCGCTTTCTCTGTTTCAATGATTTCTTTTTTGAGAAGATATTTTGGTGAGCATCCAACCAAAAAAATGATCACAACCCAACAACACCTCATGCTTTTGAGGTGAGATACCGTTCCTGCAGAATTTTCCGATGGTGAGTTTCATGGCCTGAAATAATAAATCCTATCGCAACTACAGAAAGCTCACTTTTGCTGGCAGTTCCTTTGCGAGTCAGCATTTCAGGAGTAAAACTCTCAAATAAATCAATTGTGCTGGCACGTAAATGCACCATTTCGCTGGCGATTTTTTGTAACGAACGGCCGGCGGCATTAGCTTGTGGTGCGTAGTCATTTTCTTCGAAACCCGGCAAAGGTGTTTTATCATTTCTCCCAAAGCGAAGAGCACGGTAACAGAAAATCCGTTCAGCATCCATGATATGACAGAGCAGTTCGCGTACTGTCCACTTATCCCCTGCATAAGCAAAATCAGCTTTGTTATCTGGAATGGAGTGAACCAACTCTTGCATGCGATGTCCGGAGATGCGGAGCGCCTGAAGCATGTCAGGCTCATCAATCTGTTTTACATAGTTTTTGTAAAAAGCGGGTATGGTTTCAAGGTTAAGTAGCATAGGGGTTGGTTTAGAGATTCAATTTATAATTCAGCAATTGAGTAGGCAGTTATAATTTTCCAATCAATTCTACATAAAGTTCTGTTAGTGCCGCTTCGGCCTTTCCTGCTGTCTCCACAATTTGCGAAAGATTAACGGGTTTCAGATTATCAGGATCGCACTCGTCTGTCAAAACAGAAATCGCACAACAAGGCAAGTTCATATGATTGGCCACCAAAACTTCCGGCACCGTACTCATTCCGACCGCATCAGCACCGAGTTTGCGAAGGTATCGGTATTCAGCCCGTGTTTCAAGATTGGGGCCCGGCACAGCAACATAGACACCTTGATGTAGTTTTATTTTTTTGCTTTTCGCTATCGAGGCCAATAATCCATTTAACTTTTTAGAATAGGGTTGACTCATATCCGGAAAACGGGGCCCAAGTACTTCGAAATTTTCACCGCGCAAAGGATTGTCCGGTTGTAAATTGATATGGTCATCAATCATCATTAACTCACTTTTTTTCCATTTCAAGTTCATGCAACCTGCCGCATTGGAAATTAGCAAATATTCGATTCCTAAGAATTTCATTACACGGACAGGTAATGTTATTTGCTGCATGTCGTATCCTTCGTAATAATGGAAACGCCCTTGCATGGCTAGTACTCTTTTCCCCTTGAGTTCACCATGAATTAATTTTCCCTTGTGATACTCTACAGTAGAGATTGGAAAATGAGGGATGGAATTGTAATTAATTACAACTTGGTTTTTGATTTCTTTAACGAATCGGTTGCCAAGCCCGGTGCCAAGGATGACACCTACTTCAGGTTGTGCGATGCCGTGACTTTGTATATATCGAACCGCTTCATTGATCTGATTGAGCATAGTAAATTGTAGCAGTCAAAAATCGCAAAAGGAAATTCAAAATCAAATCAATAAGTTTTAAAGGGATGGGATTTAAAAATAAAGTTGTATTGTAATATTTTTGTGTGGATGAAAATTGTTGACCTGATGTCTTCTCACTACGAAGCTGTAAAAGAAATTTATGAATACGGCATCGCTACTGGCAATGCCACCTTTCAAACCGAAGCCCCAACTTGGGAGGAGTGGGATAAAAGTCACTTAAAAGACTGTAGGCTGATAGCATTAAATGATAATGAGAAAGTAATCGGATGGGCTGCACTTACGCCTGTTTCAGGCAGATGTGTTTATGCAGGCGTTGCCGAGGTGAGCGTGTATATCCATCCAGGTTATCAGCGAAAGGGACTCGGAAAAAAACTAATGGAAGAGCTTATCTTTAAAAGTGAAGATCAAAACTTGTGGACCTTGCAAGCTGGGATTTTTCCTGAGAATGAAGCAAGCATGAAGCTTCATCAACAACTTGGTTTTAGAAAAGTGGGCTACCGTGAAAAAATAGGTAAAATGAAAAATGTTTGGAGGGACACTGTGCTGCTGGAACGCAGAAGCAAAAAAGTCGGCATTTGAAAACTTATCTTACTGAATATAGTGATCTCCATTTTTGGTGTTGGCGACCTCTGCAAAAAACTGAGCAACCTTTTCAGTTACCGCTTTGAAATATTTTTCACCTTTTAGCGCTGTAGCTTTTCGAGGATCACCTACTCCAGTGTCTTTAGTGACTTTCGTCCACTGCCGCTCAGCCCAGGCCCAACCCTGTTGAATCGCTGAGTAACGAAATTTCTTAGATGATCCATCACCAGCTTCTGTTAAAGGCAAAACGAGATCAGGTCTTAAGTGCAAAAGTAAACTGGTTTCCATCTCACCTGCGTGATCGTCTTTATTTTCGAAAAATTCTTTTTGGTCGATCGATTTAAACCAATCGCACGACGCTAAAAACATTTTTGGAAACTTGAGCCCCAACTCACGGATCATTGTTTTGAAATCATTGCCGCCATGACTGTTTAAGATTATTAGTTTATAAATTCCATGACGATCAAGCGTCTCAATAACATCTCGAAGTACAATCAATTGCGTGCTTGGATTCATGTTCATGTCTAGCATCACGTCATGTTGCCCGGTGTTAACTCCAAAAGGAATAACCGGCATCACAATAATTTTTGAACCTTTCTCAAACGCCAGTCTGGCTGCTTCAGCAGCAATCTGTTCGGCTTCGATAATATCTGTCCCATAGGGCATATGATAGTTGTGGGCCTCGCAGGCGCCCCACGGCAGAATGGCTACTTCGAAGGAAGAATTTTTTACAGATTTCCAATTGGTTTCGGCAAGAATATACGGACGCATCATTTTCGAACAGATTTGAATATTGAAATAAAGATAATCAATGCTGCTGGTTTGGTGCGCTATGACTACTTTTGAAAGGATCTGATCTGATTTCAAAATGCTATCATGAAATCGCCAGGCACTTCGTTCACCAAAAGGCATGACTATAAATTTGGCGATACCCTGCCCTTTCAGTCAGGCGGCCATGCGCCCATTAAAACCAATTGACAAATGAAAATTGCATTGGTAACGATTCTGAGCTTATTTTTTTGGACAATCGGTTTTGGCAAGAATAGCATGATAAAGCTTCAGATTGGCTATGGATTACAATGGTTCCGCTTCATTGGGGGCTAAAAGCGTGGTCGGCGCAGAATTAACTAGATTTATTTTTTATTCACAGATTTCTTTAATTGCTATGAGCTATGCTCCTTCCAAATCAGAGTATACGAAGTATACTCAAAATGGAGTTGATCAACTGGGCAGGATGACGATCTATCAAAAAAATCGGTTTTCAAAAGCAGTATCACCACACAGACAACTCCTGATCCCAATCAACCATCTGAACAGTTAAAATTCTTCACTCCATTTAGTAACCTTAATTTGAATGTCGGAGTGATGTTTAAACTGTAATTAGAAGTTGGGTGATAAGAGGTATTTTCCGTAGAATTCATCGATCACTGCCACCGCTTCTTCCGGAGTATCAACTAAGTTGAACAGGTCAAGGTCTTCTTCATGGATCATTCCTTCATTCACAAGGGTTTTCTTAAACCATTCAATCATGCCAGCCCAGAATTTTTTTCCGACCATAACAATTGGGAAGCGACCAATTTTCTTTGTTTGAATTAATGTTAATGCCTCTGAAATTTCATCTAATGTACCAAAGCCCCCAGGCATCACAATAAACCCTTGTGAGTACTTTACGAATATTACTTTCCGCACAAAGAAATAATCGAAGGTGATAAGTTTGTCGGCATCGATGTAAATGTTGCCTTTCTGCTCGTGGGGCAAATAGATATTCAGACCAACAGATTTTCCTCCGGCTTTGTGAGCCCCTTTATTTCCGGCTTCCATAATTCCTGGCCCACCCCCCGTAATAACTCCATATCCTTGTTGTACCAATCGTTCAGCAATTTCTTCCGCCATTTTATAATAGGGATTGTTGGGCTTCACACGTGCGGAACCGAAGATGGTAACACATGGGCCAATCTTGGCCATCTTCTCAAAACCCTCTACAAACTCGCTCATCACTTTAAAGATTACCCAGGAGTCCGAGCTTTTAATTTCCGCCCAGTTTTTATCTTTAAATGCCTGCCTGATTTTATGTTCTTCCTCTAAAATTTGTTGTATCTGCTCAACGTTCGCTTTTTTTTTCACTTCTCTTTTTGTCATAGATTTTATTTTGATTGTACTAAACCTCAAATTACAAATTCGCGAATTAATAATTTGCGAGGATCAAATTACGGGGTTAAGTAATAGTTAAGATATTTCCATTTAGCGAAACTGAATATTGCTTTAACGGAGAAGGGGGTGGGCCACTGAGCACCTTGCCTGTAATATCATAAAGACCTCCGTGACATGGACAGGAAAATTGCTTCGTTGTTGAGCCATAATTGACTGTGCACCCTTGATGAGTACAGATCGATGACAAGGCAACATAAGTGGATGCGGCAGTGCAAATGATATAAATGCCTTGTGTGAGAATAAATCCTCCAACCGTTTTCAATGCACTATTGGAAGAACTGTTCAAATCAACGGTGAATCCGGCAGTTGGCGTAGGAACCGTCGAACTTTTGGAGCAACTCTCCACAACTTGTGCGATAACGGCAACTCCCAATATTCCACTGGCACTATTCAAAAAATCTCTTCGCTCCATGATCCACGCTATTTCAATAAATTGTTCAAGGCATCAGCAAGTGTAGCAAATTCATAACGATAGCCAGCTTGTTTTATTTTTTCTGGGGAAACTTTGCTTCCTTGCAAAACAATATCGGCCATTTCACCTAACATTACTTTCAGAACAAAGGCGGGAACGGGCGGAAGCCAAAGTGGTTTATCCAAAACTTTTGCCATAGCCCCTGTCATTTCTTCATTGGTACACCAGTCAGTAGTGGCATTATAGTTGCCTTTTGTGTTTTCGTCCTCGACCACCTTAACGAACATTCTACATAGGTCATCTATATGTATCCATGATAAAAATTGCTTTCCGGATCCAAGCGGCGATCCAACTCCGAATTTTATCGGCCTTGCCATTTCTTTCAAAGCACCACCTTTCTCACTCAGCACAATTCCTATTCGGAGTTTTGTAACCCGCAAGCCAAGTGAGGCGATTTTATCAACCTCTTCTTCCCATTTCTGCGTCACTTGGGCGAGAAAATCTGTTCCTGGATTATCCCATTCGTGGAATACTTTAGTTTCATCACCAAACCCATAATAGCCGATCGCAGAGGCAGAGACAAATGTCTGAATACGATGTGTATTATTACTTAAGCCCCGGTAAAGAAGTTCGGTGGATTGAATTCTGCTTTGCAGGATTTCCTTTTTTCGCGAAGCGGTCCAGCGCTTGCCCGCGATATTTGAACCCGCAAGATGTACAAGGGTGTCTATTTGTTCAAACGCATTGTTATCAATAATCCCCGCGACCGGATTCCAAACAAAAGTTGATACTTGTCCTGATTTTTTAGATCGGCCCAAATGTGTTACGGCATGCCCTTTTGCAATCAATAATTCGGTTAGGCGTGAACCGATCAAACCACTCGCGCCAGTAATCAGGATTTTTTTAGCCATTATTAATAGCTTTGAACCAAATTAACACATCTATGAGAATAAAGTTTTATGCTTCCCTGGTAATGATCTTGATGGGTATCTATTGTGAAGCGCAAACCATAACCATAAGGAAGCAAAATGAAAAAGTAAAAGGGGAAAACTCGGAAGGCTATTCCTCCGTCGTGGAAGGCAAACTGAGCGAAGTAAATTCATCATGGACTAAGTTTTTGAAAGAAGTTGGTAAAGTGAAATTGTTTTCCTCTGATCCGGTTGTAGTCACTGAACCGAATTTTAATGGCACTGTCTTTCCCAAGGGAGTAATCTATGCCAAAATTTTTGAAGAAGGAGATCAAAGTCGCGTGTGGTTGGGTCTGTTGCCGAAAGAATGGGATGAGAGAGACGGAGACATGGCGAATAAAGAGACTGAAAAACTGGTTTATCAGTTTTCCGTTCGGTACAACAGAGAAAAAGTGCAAAAACTGATTGATGAAACACAACAAGCAGACAATGCAGTGGAGAAACAAAACCAACGATTGATTAATCAAAACAAAGAGATGACTAGTCAGTTAACCAACAACGAGAAAGAAAAAATACATCTTCAAAAATCAATTGAAAACAATAAATTGGAATACGAAGCGTTGCTGATAAAATTGGAAAAAAATAAAAAAGCGCAGGATTCATTAGTAAACGTATCCCTTCAAATAAAGAAAGTAAAGGAGGCTCATGAAGAGCGACTGAGAAAAATCAACTAGAAAAAAAGCCCCGCAACGCAGGGCTTTTTTTCTAAACCTGACCTAAATTTTTTAAAAGATATAACGCACTCCAACTTGCGCCTGCCAACGTGAACTGAATTGGTCGATGGAGTACTTTGCCGAAGGGTAAGTATAAGTGGCGCCAGTTATAGTCGCAACCCCGTTCGTGACAGTCCGTCCTCCAATGCTGAGGCCTGGATCAACTGAAGAGTTGATCGTGTTTGGAGTAAAGTAATACACTCCCCAGGTTTTGCTAAGCATATTGCTAAAGTTGATGATATCGAAGGTCAATTGAATGGTATTGGTTTTTGCGCCGACTTTAAAATTGATGTCATGCATCAACCTTAAATCCATCTGGTTATTCCATGGCGTGCGAGCTCCGTTACGTTCAGTAAACTGACCTCTGCGGCTGCTTAGGTAAGAATCATTATTAATGAATCTATTGAACTCAGACAACATTGTTCCTGTAGGATCTTTCACATTAAGATTATAAGGATCTTCGCCATTGGCTTTAGGCACGTAAAACACGTCTACTTGCTGTCCATTTTTCGTCAGGTTGTTGCTCGAAGTAATTCCATAGCTGAAAGGTGAACCGGATTGGAATGTTGGTATTAAAGAAATATATGTTGCTCCACTTTGTCCCCATGTTTTTTTGTATTGAATAGTTGCAACTATCCGATGACGGATGTCAAAGTTGGAGTAAGTCAAGCCTGGATTGTTTGGGTTTAGCGCCTGATTGGTTTGCCATCCAGATTCGGGTGAATTGCGTATTCCATTCAATACGTCCTTGGATTGGCCATAGGTATAGGCTGCCATAAAGTTCAACCCGAACGGATATGATTTTGAAATCTGGGCTGTCAACTGATAACGCGCACCCTTATCGGTGTTGGTAATTAAATACACGCTTGAAAAGTTATTACTTACCCTGTTAGCTGATGCACCTCCTGATAGAAACAGTGGTTGCGCCTTATTAACGTCATAACTTGCGTAGGCAACGGAGTCTTTCAAATTAACCTGCTTGATGTACAGATCTTTGACGGTCTTAGTATAAAGAGCCTCTAAAGTTAATTTGTAACCTTCACCTAATTTAATATCTACCGCAATATTGCTTCTCCACATTCTTGGCAGGGAAAAGTTTTTGTCCATTAAGTCAATCTCGGTTCTGTTCTTTGAGCCATTAGCTGCTGCAAAGGCTCCGAACTGAGTTTGGTCTGTCGGTATGGTCGTTCCAGGTTTCGGCGGATTCAAATCCATCGCGTTGAAACTTGACCCGTTGTTGATAAAGGTATAACCAATCCATGCAAAAGGAATTCTGCCCGTGAATAAACCAGAACCTCCTCGCAAGATTATGCTTTGATCACCCTTAGCATCATAGTTAAATCCAATTCTTGGTGAAACATAAGGTGTCCCGAAATAGCTCGTTCCGATTGTTGACGGGTTGTTATAAGTATAAGTGGTTCCGTAGTTCGCTGGATTTGCGGGGAAGTTGGCTCTGGCTGCTCCATTTGGCCCCGTTGGCATAATAGGCATGTCGCCACGTAGCCCGTACGTCAAGGTGAGTTTGTCTTTTACCCACTCATCCTGAACGTAGAGACTTGTGAGAGCAACATTGAAAGCGCCTACATTTGGTGCGTTGGCCCCATACTGAGTAGCCCGTGAATTGTCATTCGGATCATAGAGGGCCCTCATCCGGGACGGCGTATCGGCCAAAAAGTTGGCTACGCTGCTATAATCGAAACGGCCGTTCCACGAGTTAATAAATCCATAATTGATCTTATAAAATTCATTATGTGTGCCGATCGTATAGGTATGGTTTCCCTTAAAAATCTTAAGGTTATCCGTGAATTCAAATGTGCGTTGGCGCATGTTAAAAATACCCGCCTCGCGGTTTGTTCCCAACAGAACGTGTCCTCCGCTGATACCATTGATCTGAATTTGAGGGAAAACCGTCCCGGTCGGATCGCGATAGTCTTTAATGTCAGTATAGCCAATGATCAGACTATTGCTCACGTTGTTGCCAAAGCGGCTTTTTAGTTCTGCGACAGTACTAGTGTTCTTGTTGTTCTGGATAAAATCATAACTGCCAAATTGGAACTCAGTGGTAGAACGTTCCAGGTTGCTTGCTGATGAAACGATCGTGTTGTTGCGGATTGCCAACGTGTGAGTTTTATTAATCACCCAGTCAATACGATTGAAAAACTTCGCGCTCTTTGAATAAATGGCGTACGCACCCGTTGCCCCAGGATCAAAGCCACCTGCTGGGTTATATTGGCTAGACGGCATGGATTGTAATTTTTGTGTGATCTGATCGGCAATAGCTTGCGTCATAAAATAATTTGGCGAACCTGCCGGAAAAAGAACAGGTACATTATTATTGGTTATTTCTTCATTTGTAAACCAAAATAATTTGTCTTTAATCAACGGCAGGCCTAAACGAAAACCGGTTTGGTAGTCGTAATAACCACTCGGCAGACTTCCGTCACCAACTTTGTCCGCACCTTTATAATTACCCGTAATCGCGCCACTTCGGCTGAACCCATAGACAGAACCCGATACAGTGTTTGAACCGCTACGTGATACTGCATTGATACTACCGCCTGTAAAGTTACCGAGTGACACGTCGTAGGGCGCAATCTGAACTTGCACTTGTTGAATCGCGTCCAAACTGAAAGAGTTAGTGCGGGTACTACTTCCTGGCTGGTTAGCTGTTCCACTTATACCACCTAATGAAGGACTGAAGCCGATAGCATCATTATTTATTGCCCCATCGAGTGTGATATTGTTATACCGAAAGTTTGTTCCGGCAAAAGAGTTATTACTGCTTTGCGGTGTTAATCTTGTAAAGTCAGAAAAACTACGACTAAGGGTCGGAAGAGTCGTCATTTGCTCACGACCAACACTGGTGCTTGTTCCGGATTTTTGAGTTGCATCTTGGCTCACTCCAACTACCGTTACTTCATTTAATTGTTGTGCCTCATCGAAAAGGACAGCATCTAGTTTTTGGGTTTCTCCGAGTTTTAAATTAACGTCATTGTATTGTTCTGTTTTGTACCCAACGAATGTAACAGCAATTTCATACGGGCCTCCTGGGGTAAGGTTAGGCAAAAAATAGCGGCCTTCGCCGTTAGTTACTACACCGTATGAAGTGTTGGTTGGTTTGTAGGTAACTTGCACTGTAGCACCAGGCAACCCATCCCCTTTAGAGTCAGAGATTTTACCGCTTATTGCACTTGTAGTGGTTTGGGCAATTGTTGCGATTGTTCCCATCAAAGAGAAGGCAAACGCAAAAAGTAGAATTTTTTTCATGCAGCATTTAGATTTGCTGCAAAGGTGCGTTTCCGGTGTTATCCTACTTGGTTCAGGATGTTACCAAATCATTAATAAGAAAATGGAAAACACCAAAGAATTCCTCTGAATTACCCTAACGGCGATAAATTCAACATAAAAGTATTAAGAATCTGAAACCCTAATATTAAGGCAGTAACTATTTATTAATAGGCACTCTGCTCAGGAGCACTTTTATAATATCAGAAGTTCTCACGGCATCCGCTTCTGCTTCATAGTTTAACAAGATGCGGTGGTTCATTACATCCATGGCAACTTCTTTAATGTCTTCGGGCAAAACATAATCGCGTCCATCCATAAAGGCCACCGCCTTAGCAGCCAGGTTCATATTAATGCTCGCACGTGGTGATGCCCCGAACTGAATGTATTGGGCTTCCTTGTCGAGTTTGTATTCTTTTGGCTTGCGTGTAGCTGAAACTAATTCAATGATATATTTTTCCAGGGACTCGGAGATTTTCACCTGATTCACCTCGTTGCGGATGGCAAAAATATCCTCTTTCGTAAGCACCGTATTCACTTCAAAGGCAAACTGCATGTTGGAAATCCTCCGCATGATTTCAAGCTCCTGCTCTTTGGTAGGATAGTCAACAAAAACTTTCATCATAAAACGATCAACTTGGGCTTCAGGCAAAGGATAAGTACCTTCTTGATCTACCGGGTTTTGCGTGGCAAGAACCAAAAACGGCCTGTCCAATTTGAAAGTAGTCTCGCCAATGGTTACAGTTTTTTCCTGCATGGCTTCAAGCAAAGCCGATTGTACTTTGGCAGGAGAGCGGTTGATCTCATCAGCCAAAATGATATTGGCAAAAATAGGTCCTTTCTTTACCTCAAATTTTCCTTCCTTCTGGTTGTAGATCATTGTTCCAACAAGATCGGATGGAAGCAAATCGGGAGTAAATTGAATGCGTTGAAAATCAAGGTGCAACACCTGCGCCAACGTGCTAATAGTTAGTGTCTTGGCCAAACCAGGAACACCCTCCAAAAGAATATGACCGTTAGTGAAAAGGCCTACCAACAGCCGGTTTACCATATATTCCTGCCCCACCACCACTTTGGCTACTTCAGCGAAAACCTGCCTTATTTTTTCCTTGTGTAACTGTTGAAGCTCTGTTGTTGTGTTCAATGCCATAATTGTATTCAAATCAAACCGCAAGTATAATTAATACGGACGAAGTTTTGAATAGTTTTTGATTAATGGATGGTCGGTTTAGCCAAAAACGATAACCTCGGCCCCTTTTGGGTTGACCAAAAATGAATTGACAAGGTTTTGTACAGTCCGGTTTTCTTTGCTGGTCTTAATGAAATTTTTAGCGGTTTCCACATCTCCGATCCTCTCTTGTTTATCAAAGAAACCAAAACCAATATAGTTTCCGTTTTCAACCAGCACCAATGACTGTTCTGTGGCTTTCCGCCCTTGCCCAATAATGGCCAGCGAATTGCCCTGCTCGAAAAATGAATCGATAGCTTTTTGAGCGCGCTTATTATATTTTTTCACCGATTCAATTCCTTGGCACGCGCCTCCACAGGCGCCGGATTGGTAACTAAAGCAAGGGCCTTTTGCTACTTGTAGCCCACTGAGTTTAGGACAAAGCTCAAATTCTTTTACTTTCTCCCACCAAAAATTCCATGCGTCCCCCTTGGAAGAAAAGGTAATCAACGGATGAGCGCCTTTGCTCACCGTGTTTACGCAAAACCGTAGATATCCGTTTCTGTCTTCATAGTCATAAATGCCCCACTCTTCATTTCGATATTTTTGTGCGAGGTTATATTTTGGCCAGAGCCTTCTGATTTCCTGCGATTCAAAAATCAGTGCGATCAGTTCACTGCCAGTGAGTTCGTAGGTAATGTGATGAATTTCGCTTCGGATGTTGGAGCGATTCCACTCGCGGGCATCTCCGGTAAAGTGCCCGGCAATTCTTTTTTTGATGTTGATGGCCTTACCGACATAAATTACCTGACCGTGAGAATCAAGAAAATAATAAACTCCGGCTCGCGCAGGCAATGCTTCAAATTCTTCCTTAGGTAAGTTGGGCGGCAAAATTGTTTCGCCAGAATTCCGTTTTAACGCCTTTGCAATCGTTCCACTATTGTCGCGCTTGATAAGTGTGTCAAAAATCTTAGCAGTGGCAAATGCGTCTCCGCCCGCACGATGTCGATCGGGAATTTTTATTCCAAGGCTTTCTGCTAATCTGCCAAGACCATAAGAATGCAGTCCCGGAATTATTTTTCTGGATAGACGTACCGTGCACAATTTTTTCGTGTTCCATACGATGCCAACATCCTCGAATTCCTTTTTTAGGAAACTGTAGTCGAAGTGAGCGTTGTGAGCCACAAATACTCGACCGTCCAGCCATCCGAAAACTTCCTTGGCAATATCTTCAAACGCAGGAGCCTCTTTTACCATCTCGTAATTTATGCCGGTAAGTCCCGTGATAAAATGAGGAATAGATCTGCCAGGATTGATTAGCGAACGGTAATGATCAGTAATTTGATTGCCATCATGATGGTATATCGCGATTTCCGTAATACGGTGGCTGGCAGCGTGACCTCCGGTAGTTTCAATATCAACGATAGCGTACATGAACAGCGAAAATAGGTTTTGCAAGCAATATTCAAAAGATCATAACTCCTCTTATCACAAATCTGTTCAAATCTGTTCAGATCTTTAATTAGTTTTCATTTTTTTAAAAAAATCATGAAAAAATTATTTTTCTTTTTACTAATAAGCGCCTCTGTTGAGGCTCAGCAACTTGCCCCCCTTACAGTTGAAAAAATAATGCGCGACCCAAAATGGATGGGTGTTGCTCCTTCAAATTTTTTTTGGAGTGAAGACAGCAAACAAATTTATTTTCAGTGGAATCCTGAAAAATTCCCGGGCGACTCCTTATATACTGTCACGTTAACCAATTTAAGTCCAGCTAAAGTTAACCCCGCCGTTCGCAGGCAACTTCCATCGTTTGGTCAATACAATCAGGCGAGAACTAAAAAAGTGTTTGAAAGAAACGGTGATATTTTCTTATTGGATGTTTTATCCAACAAAACAACTCAAATAACGAATTCGGTAGAACGTGAATCCAATCCCGCTTTTTCCTTTGACGAGAAAAAAGTGTTGTTCATCATTGGGTCCAATTTATTTAGTTGGGAAATAGGGAATGGGGCGTTTACTCAACTCACTGACTTCAGAAAAGGAATGAAAAAATCAGACCCAAAACTTTCTGAACAAGACAAATGGTTGAAGGCCGACCAGTTGGTCTATATGCAAGTGTTGAAAGAAAGAAATGCCAACAAAAAACTTTCTGATAAGAACCAAAGGGCCGACAGACCTAAAAGACCGAAAGAGATTTATCTGGATGAAAAAAGTGCAGAAAATATTCAACTAAGCCCCGATGGGAATTACATTACCTTTCGAGTAAGCAAGTCAGCTAGTCCAAAAAATGCGATCGTGCCAAACTATGTAACGGAGTCTGGCTTTACCGAAGATATTGCCTCACGCACGAAGGTTGGAGCAGCGCAAAATGCGCAAGAATTATTTATTTATGATATAGTTAAAGACACTGTATTATCAGTGAAGACAGATCAAATTGAAGGAATATTTGACTCTCCTGAATTTAGAAAGGAGTATCCAGCTAAAAAGTCAAAAGAAAAAGATAAGGATAATCTGTCCGCAGAAGCTTCAGCGAAGGGAAAGGAAGCGAAACCTCAACCACGCTCTGTTATTTTTCAAAACCTGATCTGGAGTGATGATGGAAGAAATAATTTATTGGCCATTCGCTCACAAGACAACAAAGACAGATGGATCATGTCGTTGGATGTAACTACTCAAAAATTAAAATTGATCGATCGCCAACATGATGACGCATGGATTGGTGGACCCGGGACTGGAGGATTCTTTGCAGGAACAAATATGGGATGGATCAACAACTCAACAGTTTGGTTTCATTCAGAAGAAAGCGGCTTTTCGCACTTGCATTCTGTGGATATTACCACGAAAAAAAAATCAGCGCTCACATTCGGTAAGTATGAAGTGCAGCAAGCACAACTATCCAGAGACAAAAAATATTTTTACATCATCACTAACGAGAACCATCCAGGTGAAAAACAATTTTATAAACTTCCTGTTACAGGAGGCAAGGCTGAAAAAATTACCTCTATGACGGGGGCTCATGAAGTTTTATTGTCACCTGATGAGAAATGGATTGCTTATCGATACTCGTATTCTAACAAACCTTGGGAATTGTTTATTCAGGAAAATAAATCTGGAGCATCACCAAGACAGATCACTAATTCACTTACGAAGGAATTTACGTCTTATTCGTGGCGCGATCCCGAAATCACAACTTTTAAGGCACGAGATGGTGCTGATGTTTACACGCGTGTATTTAAACCTTCTAACCCCAATGGTGCAGCAGTAATTTTTGTGCACGGTGCAGGCTACTTGCAGAATGCGCACAAATGGTGGAGCAGCTATTTCCGTGAATACATGTTCAATAATTTATTGACTGACAAAGGCTACACCGTGATCGACATGGATTATCGCGCTAGTGCAGGCTATGGCCGAGATTGGCGAACAGGCATTTATCGTTTCATGGGAGGGAAAGATTTAACCGATCATGTAGACGGGGCAAAATGGCTGGTTGAAAAATATAACATCGATCCAAAGCGAATTGGTATTTATGGTGGTTCTTACGGTGGATTCATCACGTTGATGGGCTTGTTCACCACACCTGATGTGTTTGCAGCAGGAGCCGCATTGCGACCAGTGACAGATTGGGCCCATTACAATCATCCATACACCGCGAATATTTTGAATGAACCGTTCACCGATAGTATTGCTTTTGTAAAAAGTTCACCGCTCTATCATGCTGAAGGATTAAAAGGCCATTTATTGATTTGCCATGGAATGGTGGACACCAACGTTCACTTTCAAGATGCCGTTCGACTTTCTCAACGCCTCATCGAATTAGGTAAAGATAATTGGGAGCTTGCAGCCTACCCGATGGAAGACCATGGCTTTGTGGAGCCAAGTAGTTGGACAGACGAATACAAGAGGATATTGAAATTGTTTGAAGAGAATTTGAAGTAAGCCAATTAGTACCATAAAACAATTTGCAAATCACGGGACTAAACTTGAAATGTATCTTGATTAATAGCCTCTGATTTATTTTGTGACAGTCCTAGATTGTTGTGAAGTGAAAGTCTTTTGTTATTCATTTTAGTTTTGATAAAGTCTAGATAAATTCTAAGGCCGAAGGTTATTTGTAAACCAAATTTGTGGAAATATTCTTCGAGGAATTTAGTGCCTTATTCCCTGAAGATGCAGGTCGTCCTCTCTCAATAGTCGTCCTTTTAATCAAAGTAGCGCTTACCAGGAGTAACATAAATACAAGAAATGTGGAAAGTTTCCTCACATGTAGAAGACGTAAATGGCCCATGTACCGATCTTTTGTAATTAGTGATTTATTAGTTTTGAAGTAACCATTTTCGGCACCCTAAATTCGAGCGACCTTCCGTTTACGAGCATAGAAAGCAACTTATGGTTTTGCATAGTTATAGAGTTCAACGACCAAAAGAGTAGACCAAATTCACATACGGATTGAATGGAGATACCTTCGTGTCCGGGGTTTTTACAATTACGTTGACACCCCTCATTACTACAACTACTTCCGGCCGGAGAGTAAGTTTTTTCGAAAGAGGAATAGAAACCCCGCCATGGAATACATTATAAAATTGAAACGGCAATTCCTTGTCTTCATCTACATCATTCGAAAGGTGAAAGAACTTCATCATCCCATCAATACAATGAGTTTCCAAATAACCCATCCCCACAGACCACCGCGTTCCTCCTTTTGTTTTCCATTCCAGGTCCGCAATTCCCATCGTGAACATCCAGGGCATTACATGCTGGATCGAGCGATCAAAAAGAAATTGGCCATCCCGGCCAGGATAGTAGATAGCATTCCAGCGGAAGACGCCCCGAAAATTATTTTGCTGAAATAGAATTGCATTGAGCTTGAACCCATACAAAGCCAATGCTCCCGTTGTTCCAGCTACAACTCCTATTGAAAATTTGTTGGAAACCCCGTAAGTAATATCGCCAATCAAAACGGGAGGAGGAGTAGTTCCGGTAAAAGTTGTAATCAGACCCACATTGAAATTTCTCTTCAATGGAAATAGTGGATCATTTTGATTTTTTTGTTTGAACTGATTGCTCTGCGCTAAACTCAAATGAGTTATGGCTAGCAGGATAAGAGTTTTGAAAGTTTTCATTGGTTTTTTATTATTTGAATAATGGTGATGGTTTGTTCCTTGGTTTTGAAATCTTCACTTTTATAATTTTTCTCTAGCAGAGGGCTAACGTATTTGATCATCTCCGTCAGCGAGGCCAGCAACAATCCAATGGCGAAGAGAAAAATAACAGGCAAAGTCAGAGCAATCGCAATGAGTGTAACAATGGGGGTCGTGAAGAATTGAATTGCTTTTATTGTCATGATTATTTAAGAAATATTTTTAAAATCGTCTTAATGATTTGGCAGTTTAAACCAGCGATTTGAAATCAAAAGATGAAGCCCCGCCGAAACAAAGTCTTTGTCGACTGGATTGACATTATTGGCGGAATTGTAATTAAATGACGTGTGGTTGTATTGTACTTGTAGTTTTACATTTTTATACCAACGCGCAGTGTTATTCCCGGCTCGAAAACTAATGTGCTTTGCTTTTCAGAAAAGTAGTGGTCAAGATTATTACGTAGAGATGGGTTTATTACGTTGTCAGACTTTGACGTGTACGTAACGAAGGCAACTCTGGGAGTAAAAGCAATGTCACCGATCTTGCCGCTGAGGCCAAAGGATGGCTGAATAAATGGTTTTAAGTAATTAGCATTAACAATGTAGTATGATGAGTTACTGGAGTTACTGATTGAGTTCTTAATTGACCCCAAGCCCATTCCAAAAATCATTTCCCCACAAAATTTTGTATTAGGATTATATTTGAATTTTCCAGCACCAAATTCGAAATAATCTCCGCTGGATGATCCGTTGCTTAAAGAGTAATAGCTCGACATAATTTCGATACCGCTGTCGACAGCTGCTGCGAATTGCACGCTTGAGCCTGAAGCTAAATTTGTCGCAGCACTGCTGACTCCAAGGGAAACTTCACCTTTCTGGTGAAACAATGCCACGTTTTGTCCTACCGTAGTATACAAAATTGGACTACAGGAAGTCATGCAAAGTGCAAGGCCAATAAGGATGAAAATAAAGAGCTCAGTAAAAGTGATTGGCCCTTTTCTTTTTAAGAATGAATCAACAAAATTTTGGTTTTGAATTCGGGTGCTCTCTGTCGTTTTCATGATGGCTGCTTTTGGTGACCGAAATATCAGTCCACAATCGTCGGGCAGTACATCAATCTTCAGGCATTTTCAAAAAGCCTTTTGCACATAATGCCATAGACCAAAAACCTCCTTATCGGAGTTGCATTTCTTGCAAATACCACGATTTTGAAGTATCATTAATGGCAGATTTTGCAAATGGTCAACGTTGGCTATAATGACCCCACAAGACAGCATCCAATCTTCCTTCCTTGATCAGGTTAGGAAAAGACTTCCTCCGAACCTATCCTTTGTTGATGAATTAGCTGAAATTTTGAATATCAGTCGTGATAGTGCCTACCGAAGAATGCGCGGAGAGACGGTGTTGTCATTGGATGAAGTAAAAAAAATATGCAATCACTTTGGGGTATCGCTGGATTCCCTTTTGTCGCCTTCATCGCAGATGGTCTCCTTCCAATTGCGTGCCTGGGACGAAGAAGAATTGACATTTGAAAAATATCTGAAGTCAATCTTAGGAAACCTTGAAATGATTGGAGGATTTTCCGACACACAACTAATTTACCACGCAAAAGACTTACCAATATTTCACTTTTTTCAGTACCCTGAACTGGCGAAGTTCAAAATCTTTTTTTGGATAAACACATTTACAAAAAATTCAAAATTTGATGTGGAAAGATATCGATCCGATCTGGTGCCCAAAGAATTGACTGCAATTGGGGAAAGAATTTGGGCAAAGTATGCACCAATTCACAGCACAGAAATCATCGGCTACGAAATTCTCAATGCTACCCTCAGACAAATTCAATTTGCCAGGGAGTCTGGAATAATTGATTTGACAATAGCGCGAATTCTCTGTGATGATTGTGTTGCCTTGTTAAATAACATTCGTAAACACGCTGAACAAGGCTCAAAAAAAATGCATGGAGAGGAAGGCTCCAGCGGAAAATTTGAACTCTATCTCAATGAGGTTTTGATTGGAGATAACACCGTGCTGTTCAAAATGGGAGATAAGAGGGTTACGTACATCACGCACAATAATTTCAATATCCTGACAACTTCTCAGGAATCTTTTTGCAAGCTAACGGAAAATCATATGGTTAACATGATGAATAAATCCATTCTGATCAGTAACAGCGCTGCAAAGGAAAGAAGCCGGTTTTTTAACGAACTGTTGGAAAAAGTACAGCAGATAAAGGATAAGCTTTAAGTTAACTGTTTACGATAACTTTTACTTCATCGCAGAAATTTTCTTGATATCATCCTTATAATCTCGCACTGACGTTTCCCATTCTATCGGACGGGTCCTCTCCAAAAAAGAAATGCCCTTCTGCGCAGTGAAAATTGCTTCTTGATAGTTTTTCATTTTCACCTGAATATCGACTGCCAACCTATAAAGCCACCTGTCCTCCTGAAGGGTCATGGCTTTCTTTACGTAGTCTAGCGCTTTGGATAAATCAAGATTGTTCATTTCATAGAAATAGGCAGCCGACGAAAGTAATGAGGCATCGGTAGGGTTCCCTTTTAATTTATTGTTGATTCTTTCTTCGGCCAATTCATAGGTATTTGTAGTCAGTGAAAATGAAATTTGTGTATTCTCCCACGATAAAAACAAAATTGAATTACTATCCACAACATCCATCACCAGAGAAAGTGATTCATAAAAACGATCGGATCGATTGGGTTCTACCGAAAATCGAATTGCTTCATTTTTTATTTCGTATTCGGAAGGATCGCCATACAACCTGCTGGTATCTGAGTTGAGCATCACTGTCCAATCATTTACAGACGGAATGGTAAGAAGGGCATAAATGCCCGGAGCAACCAACTGATTGTTGATTTTCACTGGTTGGTCAAACTGAACCGTAGTACATTTTCCAGCACCAGTTCTCCAAAGCTTATTGAACGGAACAAGTTCACCCATGACTCTTCTGCCGCGCACAGCAGGTCTTCCGTATCTGATATGGAAGTGTGTATACCCAATTTCCTGATAGATTTTTCCTTCTGGGCTGAGATCCGGAAGTTCTATTTGACTAAAAACTGGTACCCCAAGAGTCAGGATAGCAAGCGTAAGAAATGGTTTCATATTCAAAAATGACTAATACTAACCGGAGAATATGTTACCCCATTGTTAAAGGTTTGGGCCGCCACATCTCCGTGCTGGAATTCAGGTTACGGAGTAGGATGAAGCATGGATGAAGCATGGATGAAGCACAGATAAAGCATAGATAGAGTATGAAGTATTATGTTAAATAACCTCATTGAATGCAGACCAGCCCTGTTTGAATCAGGATTCCCTATTTTTGCGCCATGATTAACGTGCAAGACGATGTTGACGAACCTGATGATGACCTTTTTGAACACCACCGAATTGTGGCGGACGTAGGTCAGACTCTGTTAAGGATCGATAAATTTTTGATGGATCGTTTGCCCAATGTTACCCGTACCAAAATTCAGACCGGTATCCATGAAGGTTTTGTAAAAGTCAATGACAAGACCATCAAACCGAACTACAAAGTTCATCCCAGCGACGTTATTACGGTTTCATTTCCTGAGCCACCGCGAGACACAGATATAAAGCCTGAAAATATTCCTCTCAATATCGTATTTGAAGACGAACATATTCTGGTGGTGAACAAAGTGGCAGGGATGGTGGTGCATCCGGCTTATCAAAACTGGACAGGCACATTGGTAAACGCACTTGCCTACCATTTTCAAAACCTTCCGCAAATGCCAGGCAATGATGGCCGCCCAGGCCTGGTGCATCGCATTGACAAAGATACTTCCGGCCTGTTAGTGATTGCAAAATCTGAAACAGCAATGACTTCATTGGCAAAACAATTTTTTGACCACTCCATTGAGAGAACTTACCAGGCGCTTGTATGGGGTATACCCGAACCGTCCGTAGGAACAATCAACGTAAATGTCGGCCGGAGCTTAAAAGACCGAAGGATTACTACAGCATTTCCTGAAGGAGATTTTGGGAGGACAGCCATCACGCACTTTAAATTATTGGAAGATCTTCGCTATGTTTCGTTAATTGAATGCAGGTTGGAAACCGGCCGAACACACCAGATTCGAGCCCACATGAAATTTCTTGGTCACCCGATTTTCAATGATGAAATGTACGGTGGCAATAAAGTGGTAAAGGGCACGGTGTTCTCGAAGTACAAACAATTTGTTGATAATTGTTTTAAGATTATTCCGCGTCAGGCACTACACGCAAAGACTCTAGGATTTATTCACCCCACGAGCAAAAAGTTTATCCAGTTCGATTCAGAGTTACCTGATGATTTTAGAGAGGTAATGGAGAAATGGGAACATTACGTGAAATACAATTGACGACTGTAGACTGTGGTATCTGAAGGCAAAATTCAATCTCTATTTCTTTTTGATAGTGTATTCTGACTCGTTGCTCACTTCCATTTGCATTTTCATGTCTTCAGGAATTTGACCACCGGCCAATAAAGTCATTGACCCTTTTTGCTCTGCATAAGTCTTGGATTTTTCCGGCCATCCCGTTGTTAGGCTCACATTGCTTTTAACAACACGCCTTCCCTTAAAGTTGGTAGTTGCCTTAAATCCCTGTGGGAGTGTGATTACTTTTGTTGTATCGGTTGTTGCAATCTGGCCATCACCTACCACCACAGCAGCCGCATCTTCTGCAGACTCTAGTGTCCATACATTTTCGGTCTTCAATGGAAATGGGGCACCGGTCTCAAACTTACTGTTCCATGTAAGGCCAACTTTTATTTTATGTTCAGGGTATTTGATCATTGCTGCCTCAAGATTTGATTTGATTGAATTCTTCCCAAATGAATTTTCTAATCCTTGTTTCGTGGGAGTCACCTGTTCTTCTTTGAACCCATTTGCTGCAGTTAATCCTGCCCAGATGTTTTCAATATTTTCAATTGATTCTACCGTGCCATCTTTGGTTAAGGAGAAATTAAATTTCTTTCCCTTCATCGCTTGCATAATTTTATTAGGCAAGTTCTTTGTAGTGTCTCCATCTGAATCCATTAGTATATTAGCTTGAGGAATATTGGTGTACAATTTCGTGTACTCAATTTCGAATTTCGCTCCGTTGGTAGTAAGTTCTGTGACTTTCATCAAAGCATTGGCAGTGACGGTCGTTTCACTATTTTGGTCAAAGCCAGGACCTGCAATGTGTTGTTTCACCAAGGCCGATTGTGACCACTCGTAAGCATCACCTTTTTTGAACGAATATTGGAGTTTATATTCTTTCTGTGCAGAGGCAAAGAAAGTGAGACCAATACATAGCACCGCGGCAACAACTATTCTTTTCATGTAATATGATTTGTAGTGAATCAAAGGTAGCGGAAGCAATTAAAAACAAAAATGGACTAGGCAAACCACCTCTGAAATTTTTTAATTAAGAAGGAAGATTAAAGGTCTCGAAATTAAAATGCCTCTACTTTACGAATGATTTTTTTATCAACCCAATTCAGCACTAAAATGAAAGCAATTCCAAAAATGATCAACCCTGGATAACCAGCAAAAAATCGAAATGCGCCAACTGACAATTTAAATCCAGTTAAAATAAACGCCACTATCAGTGCGATGATAAAGGAGAAAAGGCCTAACCCCAACCAAAAATTGTCGCTCGGAATTTCCCTGGCTTTCCCTTTCGATTCAATAAGAGTTAGTAACCGATCAGCAAAATAAACTGGCAAGGTGTACTCCGGTTCCCGATTTAATGCATCGAAAACTTTATGATAAGCTTGTGCATCAATTGAATCAAGCGGAAAATTTCCATCATCGAATTTTTTCTGCAAATCTTCATCGGTGTAATTCATAGCAATTGTTCTTTACCAAGATACTTCTTTACTTTTTCTTTCAATAAATTCCGAGCTCGAAATAGATAATTTTTAACTGTGCCTTCAGGCATTCCTGTCACTTCTCCAATTTCTCCATAATTCATCTGGTCAACATGATACAGCGTAAGGATAGTCTTGTAGTGAGTGGGAAGCCCATCAATTAACTTCAAAGTCATCTCTTCAATTTCATTATCCTCCATACTTTCTTGCGCATCGTCTGAAGAAATAAAATGTGCGGTAAAACTTCCATCTTCAGGAATATCACTCAGCTCAATTTTCTTTTTTCTAAGATGATTGATTCCCATTCTGTAAGCAATGGTGGCGATCCAGGTGCTGAGCTTAGACTGGAAATTGAAATCGCCAATTTTTTCGTACACTCTTAGGAAAACATCCTGACAAAGCTCTTCTCTGTCCTCGTTTCGATCGACCAGCCGGCTTACCATATGGGCTACAAGCCTTTCATGCTGTTTAATCAACAGTCTGAAAGCCTGCTTATCACCGCTTATGATACGTGAAACCAGCGCATGATCGTCCATCATTTTAGGGTTAGACACGAGGCTTACACAGCATGTTGCAATAATTGAGTTGAAAAATAACACCAATTAAAGGTAATTTGAACGTTACCTTTTAGGAAATCCCTTATTCTAATGCCAATAATTGCCATATCTGGGTGTTCATGAATAAGATTGGCTTAATTCTACTGTGCTTCTAAGCCTTTCAGGCCTTTTTAACCAAATTCCGCCAAGGGATAGTTTTTTGCATTGACTGCAACATTGGATGAATCTTTAGTGTCTCACGCTCCAAACTAACTGAAATTTAAAATTACAATTATGGACAATAATCTTAGAGAAGTATTAATGCCACTGGCCATCTTCGGTGGCTTAGGAACAGCGGTATATTTCTTTGTCAAAGTGATGACCGATTATATTCTGAAGAAGAAGATGATTGAAAAAGGCTTTGTCAATGACGACACGCAAGCCATCTTCAAACAGCACACGACTGACAATAAATATCCATCATTGAAATGGGGACTGATTATTTTCTTTGCTGGTGTGTCGTTGATCATTATGGAATACGTCCCAAGAGGCCCTGAATCTCCAATGCCATATGGATTGTTTGCAGTATCTGTTTCGCTGGGCTTTTTGATCTACTATTTCTTAATGAAGAACGATTCGAAGTAACATTTTCGAAGCCGGAAAGTCTTAACCCAAAATAAAGTGAAGTTTTTTTTGATCTGTGTGGGATTGCTATGCGCAATTTTTCAGGGCTCAAGAAATAATGGTGCTTAGAAAAAGCGGATTGTCACTGCTCATCTATGGAAGTTCGGGTAGGTGCATAGGTATGAATAAAAAAAATAACCAGTAGCTATGTTGAATAATTATATCAAAACAGCGATTAGAAGTTTACTTCGTCATCGCTTTTTCTCTGCCATCAATATATTTGGGCTTACCGTAGCCATGGCCCTGTCGATGATCATCATCATGTTGGTGGCCGACCAAATGATGTACGATCGCTACAATACGAAGCGCGATCGCATCTATCGTGTAAACAGTATCCCATTTGGTCAGCAAGGTGAGCAGCATACCGAGACCGCAACTTCAGCATTGCCTTTGAAACAAGAACTCCTCGAAAACCACGCGGGAATTGAGAAGGTCGTGCGAATTGTACGAGGCTTTGGCAATATGTGGTTGGAGATTGAGCAGAACGTGAACATTCCCGTGGCGGGCTATTATGTAGATCCAGAAATGCTGGACTTGTTTGAATATGAATTGGAGTATGGCGATGCTCGCACCGCCCTGATAGAACCGTACTCAGTGGTTCTCACAAAAAAAGCAGCGAAGAAATTATTCAGGCAAGATAATCCGGTGGGAGAGACCTTTAAAGTAGGCAAGGAAGGACCATACAAAGTGACGGGTGTAATCAAAGAGACCAATCACAAATCGCACATCGTGTTTGACGCCCTGGCGAGTATTGCAACTGTTAAAAGCCTGGAAGCAGAGGGTACACGAAAAAAGAATCTTGATAACTGGTACAACTATACCCAAGGCTGGATTTATGTATTGTTGGAAAAAGGGAAAGGGCCTTCGTCGATGAAACTCGCATTAGAAAGAATAGAAAAAAAATATTTTGCGGTTTTGCCAAAACCAGATACGCAGCAAAAAGTAAAGTACAAGCTGCAGCAGTTAATGAGCATTACACCTGGAGCATTCATCAACAATCCGATCGGGCCTTTTTTGCCATGGGTGTTCATTTATTTTTTCGCAGGCCTGGCAGGCGTAATCATGCTCACTTCGTGTTTCAACTTCACGAATTTGTCAATAGCGCGCTCATTGACGCGCGCCCGTGAGATTGGCGTGCGCAAAGTAACAGGCGCGACGCGCGCACAAATATTTATGCAATTTCTTTCTGAGTCAGTGATGGTTTCGTCGATTGCACTCCTGGGCGCTTTGTTGATTTTGATATTACTGAAGCCGTTGATGCTGAAATTGAGTTTTGCTCGCCTGATGAATTGGAATCTCGAAACCAATTATTTTGTTTTTGTGGTTTTCATTGCTTTCGCTTTGGTTGTGGGCATTTTGGCTGGTTTTTTCCCCGCAGTTGTTCTTAGTGGATTTCAGCCAGTGAAAGTGCTTAAAAGCTTGGGCACCATGAAGCTTTTTTCTAACATCGGCTTGCGCAAAACGTTGTTGGCGACGCAGTTTGCTTTCTCACTTATTTTCATTCTTTCTGTAATTGTGGTGTTTAATCAACTGCAACTTTTTCTACGAGCAGACCATGGCTTCAGCATGGAAAAGAAAATTGTTGTAGGCTTAAGCAATACTTCCGCCTCAACCCTGAAAGCCGAATTGTTAAAATACGCGAACATCGAAAATGTTTCTGCAGTTTCACACGTGCCTGCGGCCGGAAGCAGCTATGGAGATGGCTATAAAAAATCGTTGAGCGAAAAGGACTGGACCGATCTATATTACTACTCAACGGATGAAGACTATCTGAAGAATATGGGATTGACGCTTGTTGCCGGGAAATATTTTTCGTCAGCGAATGGTGAATCAAATAAAAATTTTATTGTACTGAGTGAACAAGCATTGGAGGCTTTTCATTTCAAATCACCATCGGATGCCCTTGGCCAGGAACTCATTTTTCAAAAAGACTCTACCCGAAAACAGATCATTGGTGTAGTCAAAAATTACAATCATCAGATGTTGATGGAAAAAATGCAGCCCTTGGCTCTTATCGCCAATCCAGACGAGTATAGGCTACTGCAAGTTAAATACACCGGCTCATTTGACGAGGCTGGGGAGAGCATTAAGAAGGCATGGACTGCAGTCAATCCTTCACTGAAAGTGGATTACAAAGATTTTGATGCCGAAGTACATAAGCTTTATGATGTTCTTTTTGGCGATCTGGTGAGCATCCTTAGTGTGATTGCATTTCTCGCCATTACCATCTCATGTCTGGGCCTTTTGGGTATGGCAACCTATGCAACGGAGACTCGAATAAAAGAGATTTCAATTCGCAAGGTACTTGGCTCAAGCGATGGTGCTCTGGTTTATTTATTGTCGAAAGGATTCGTGGCAATTTTATTGATCGCGATTGCTATTGCAGTGCCGGCCGCTTATTTTATTAACAACCTGTGGCTGGAGGAATTAGCTTACCACGTTTCGGTGGATATTTTAACAATTTCAATGGGGATCATTGCACTCTTAGTCTTTAGCGGATTAACGATTGGTTCACAAACATGGCGGGCAGTATTTGTCAGTCCAGTCGAGAATTTGAAAGGCGAATAGGTTGCCTTGGTCTGATAAAATCAGTTTAGACTTCGCTGAAAATTGCGCTATACTTGTGGCGCTATTTTCATTTTTATACGATGGGTGAGTTTCCGCTTTACTTTGGACTGGGCCGTGAACACATCCTTGATTATGTCAATGGTTACGATCACATTTTGTTTGTACTTGCCCTTTGTGCAGTTTATTTGGTTCGTGATTGGAAAAAGATTTTGATTCTTGTCACCGCATTTACGGTAGGACACTCCATCACATTAGCATTGGCTACCTTGAATATTATCTCTGTGAATTCTCAATTGATTGAGTTTCTGATTCCGCTCACCATTCTTATCACAGCGGTTTCTAATCTTTTTAAGAATGAAGCGAACATCGATTCGAGGAATATTCAGGTCAATTATTTTTTTGCGCTGTTTTTCGGGCTCATCCACGGCATGGGTTTTTCCAATTATTTACGTGCGATTTTAGGAAAGAGCCATCAAATACTAACCCCTTTATTAGCCTTTAATCTTGGGCTTGAGTTCGGACAAATAATAGTTGTAACTTTTTTTCTTGCAATCAGTTATATTTTGGTCGATTGGTTGAAAGCTTCCCGAAGGGATTGGAAGATGGTGCTCTCTTCTGCCATCGCAGGGATTGCTCTTATTCTAATGAAGGACAGGCTCTTTTAATCTTCAATACGCAAACTCTAAATTTTGTAATTAACCATAATCCTATGAAACAACTTGTACTGGTTCTATTTGTAATGGGTTCATTTGCCACCCATGGACAAGATAAACCCAAAGAAAATGCACCCCAATGGAAAGGGAAATTTGAACAACTTGACCAAATCCTTCCTACACCCAATGAATATCGCACGGGCTCAGGTTCCCCTGGCCCTAAATATTGGCAACAACAGGCCGATTATGATATTGCAGCTGAACTTAATGATGATAACCAAAGCATCACCGGAGTGGAAACAATCACTTACTCAAACAACTCTCCGGATGTGTTGAAATATCTTTGGGTCCAATTGGATCAAAATATTTTTGCAAAAGACAGCAACACCCCCAAGACATCAACCAATTCAGTAAAAGATTCTTCCGCTGCAAAGCAGGTGGCGGGTCAACTAGGCTTGTTTGACTATGAAGGGGGTCATAAAATCAAATCGATAAAAGATGCTGCGGGAAAAGATTTGACTTATTCAATCAACAAGACCATGATGCGCATTGATTTGCCGCAGGCATTGAAATCGGGAGGAAAATATTCCTTTAAAATAGAATGGTCATACAATGTTCTTGATCGCAATGTTGCCGGCGGTCGCAGCGGATATGAGTATTTTCCTGAGGATAATAACTACGAGTATACCATTGCGCAATGGTTTCCTCGTATGTGCGTGTATGATGATGTTGTGGGCTGGCAGAATAAACAGTTTTTAGGCCGGGGAGAATTTACCCTTCCTTTCGGAAATTATAAAGTGAGCATAACCGTTCCGTCTGATCATATCATTGCCGCAACGGGCTCATTAAAAAACGCGCAGCAAGTTTTAACACCCGAACAAATTACTCGTTATGAAAAAGCAAAAACCACTTATGACAAACCGGTCATCATTGTAACGCAAGCTGAAGCCGTTCAAAAAGAGAAAACTAAATCGAAAGACAAAAAAACCTGGCAGTTTGAAGCCACCAATGTTCGCGATTTCGCTTTTGCATCATCGCGCAAATTCATTTGGGATGCTATGGCAGTAAAGATTGCCAACAGCTCACCATTAGCGATGTCGTTCTATCCTAAAGAAGGTAATCCACTATGGGAAAAAGAATCAACCATGGCTGTAAAGAACACAATTGAAGTGTATTCAAAGTATACTGTCGATTATCCTTACCCGCAGGCAACTTCGGTTCACTCTGCGAGCATTGGTATGGAGTATCCCATGATCTGTTTCAACTTCGGACGTCCTAAAAAGGATGGTACCTACGATAATCAACTTCTGCAAAGAATGTTAGGAGTTGTGATTCACGAAGTAGGGCATAACTTCTTCCCGATGATCATCAATAACGATGAACGTCAAACAACTTGGATGGATGAAGGGATCAATAGCTTTGTTCAGCTTCTGACGGAATTGGAGCGTTATCCAAATCTTGATTTTAGCCGTGGAAAGCCTGCCGGATTAGTTCCATACATGAAGGGCGACAAGGCAACTATGCGACCACTTATGACCAACTCAGAGCAAGTGATTCAGTTTGGATCAGAACAATACCAAAAGGCGGCAACGGCATTGTTCATTCTACGGGAGACGGTCATGGGTCATGATTTATTTGACAGATCATTTAAAGAATACGCGCAGCGCTGGGCGTTCAAACACCCCAAACCTGCTGATTTCTTCCGCACAATGGAAGATGCATCTGCTGTTGATCTCGATTGGTTCTGGCGCGGATGGTTTTATTCTACCGATAATGTAGACATGTCACTTGACCAAGTGAAGTGGTACAAGCTGAGAACCGCACAGACTAATGTTGAAGGCAAAGAAAAGAACGTTGCGAAGGGTGATCTGGCCTCAGGAAAAGAGGACAAAAAAGCACCTGAAGATTTCAGTAACGGACCGAGTTATATTAGTGTGATTCCAACTGACGCTCGTTTTAACGGTGAATTTCAAAATAAGATTGATGATAAAGCCGTGATCTCAAAACTGGAAAACAAAAATTTATATGAGATAACTCTTTCCAATAAGGGTGGATTGGTGATGCCGGTGATCATTGAATGGACATATAAAGATGGCTCAAAAGAAACGGATCGAATTCCCGCTGAGATCTGGCGTGTGAATGAAACTAAAATAACAAAAGTCTTTGCGAAGGAAAAAGAAGTGGCCAGCGTAGCGGTGGATCCCCAAAAGGAAACTTCTGACATTAGCCCTGATGATAATGCCTTTCCTCGCGTGGCACAACCTTCCAAATTTGATGAATTGAAAAAGAAAACGAATTAAAGATTATTAAGAAAATGCCGTACCAATTCAGGTGCGGCATTTTTATTTTTAGATTTATACTTTTACCCTTAAATCTCAATTGTACAATTCATGAAATAGCTATTGAGGTCTCTAAGCCAAATAGTACGATAGTCAAGGCCATTCAATATGACCATCATTAAAAATTATTAACAGATGAAAAATACTTTAATATCTCTTTTACTTCTTCTTTCCGTTTCAGTGATGGCGCAAGACAAAAAGTGGGCTGGTAAGTTTGAGCAACTTGACCAAACTCTTCCGACTCCCAATACTTACAGGACAGCATCAGGAGCTCCGGGCGCAAACTATTGGCAACAGCGTGCGGATTACGATATCGATGTGGAGTTAAATGATGAGACCCAACTAATCACGGGAAAGGAAACCGTGACTTATTTTAATAATGCCCCTGAAATTATGAAATATGTGTGGTTGCAATTGGATCAAAATAATCTTTCCAATGGCAATATGACAGATAAAACAGAGACGAATCGCCTGCGTGATTCAATTCCAGCACGTTGGTTCCCCTTGGCGAGTGATACCTATGATTATCAGGGCGGCTTTAAAATTAAATCCGTAAAAGATGCAGTCACTGGCAAGGATCTTTCTTTCCTTGTCAACTACACGATGATGCGCATCGATTTGCCAACTCCGATGAAGAGTGGTGATAAATACAGTTTCAAAATTGAATGGAGTTATACTGAAAAAGATCGCTTGAAATTTAGTGAGCGAGGTGGCTATGAATATTTCCCAGAGGATGGAAATTACTTGTATACAGTTGCCCAGTGGTTTCCTCGCATGTGTGTTTTTGATGATTATGAAGGTTGGCAAAATAAACAGTTTCTAGGGCAAGGAGAGTTTGCATTGACTTTTGGTAACTACAGAGTACGAATAACAGTTCCTTCTGATCACGTTGTAGGCGCTAGTGGCGTTCTTCAAAATCCAAAAACTGTGTTGACGCCAACTCAGATAGAACGTTTTGAAACCGCTAAGAGGACTTACGATAAGCCTGTTTTGATTGTAACACAAGAAGAGGCAATAGCGAAAGAGAAAGGAGAACACTCAAGGAAGAAAAGTACTTGGGAATTTTATGCGGAGAACGTACGAGATTTTGCATTTGCGACTTCACGTAAATTTATCTGGGACGCCATGGCAGTGAAGTTGAATGATAAAACTCCGCTGGCGCAATCACTATATCCGAAGGAAGGAAACCCTTTATGGGGAGCAGAATCAACAATGGCGATAAAGAATACCCTCGAGATTTATTCTTCCAGAACATTTGATTACCCTTACCCCACAGCTTACTCAGTGCATACAGCCAATCAAGGAATGGAATATCCAATGATTTGTTTCAATGGGGGTCGTCCAAAAAGTGATGGAACTTTTTCTCAGCGTACATATGAAGGAATGGTAGGTGTGATTATTCACGAAGTAGGTCATAACTTTTTCCCAATGATTGTGAACTCGGACGAACGCCAGTGGAGTTGGATGGATGAGGGGCTGAATTCGTTTCTGGAAAGAGAAACGAAACGAGAACGCTATCCTAAAGTAAATATCGGTTGGGGATCACCGAAAGGACTATCCGGCTATATGCGGGGCGACAAAGACAAAATGCGCCCTATCATGTGGGATTCGGATAATATTCCTCAGAATGATTTTGGTCCTAATGCATATGGGAAACCTGCAGCAGCGCTTACCCTGCTCAGAGAAACCGTCATGGGGCCTGAATTATTTGACAAATCTTTTAAAGAATATGCTCAGCGATGGGCGTTCAAGCAACCCAAGCCCGCTGATTTTTTCCGCACGATGGAAGATGCCTCAGCCGTGGATTTGGATTGGTTCTGGCGAGGATGGTTTTACACCGTTGATAATGTAGATGTTGAACTTGACGAAGTGAAATGGTTCAAAGTAAAATCCGATCAAAAAAATCTAGAGAACAAAAATGTAAAAACCACTACGGGTGATCTTGCCGCCAATAAATCCAAGTCGAAAGAAAAAGCTACAGATTTTAGCCAAGGCGCCCAGGAAATTACCATGATCAACACACCCGACAATTTTTATGGTGAATTCAAAAATAAAATCAACGATGAGGGTGTTCGTCAAAAAATAGCGGATGAGAATTTGTACGAACTAACATTAAAGAATAAAGGAGGTCTTGTGACTCCCGTTATTATCGAGTGGACTTATGCGGATGGAAGTAAAGAGATTGAAAAAATCCCAGCCGAAATCTGGCGAGTAAATGAAAACGAAGTGAAGAAAGTATTTATGAAAGAAAAAGAAGTAACCAATATCGTGATTGACCCCAATAATGACACGGCCGATACTAATTTTTCTGATAACGCATTTCCTAAAAAACCAACTGAGAACAAGTTTGATTTGTTGAAAAAGAACTGATAGTCGAAGTGAATTTTGCCAAAAGGCTGCCCAGACGGCGGCCTTTTTTTTCTATTATCAAAATCGTTGACAATGAAGTAAATTTAAGTTCGAATCCTCAAAATTCAACCCCAACGATATCATACGCATTTCCCTTTTTACGGCTATATCTTTTTTGATCTCATTTCTCACTTTTCCAATGCTGATCAAGTTGCTCATGCAATTAAAACTCTTTGATTCGCCAGGACATCATAAAATCCATGAGAACTACAAACCGTCGCTTGGTGGCGTAGCAATTCTTCTTGGTCCTATTATTTCATTACTGTTAGGATTGCCTTTTCATGATTGGGTTAACCTGAAATATTTTTTTATCTCATTACTTCTTATGTTTTTCATCGGCCTCCGGGATGATATACTTGCACTTACTCCAAAGCAGAAATTGTATAGCCAATTTTTGCCTGTGATAGTGTTGGTTATTCTAAATCAAACGACACTCAATTCATCGTACGGACTAATAGATTTGCCAGAAATACCAGTGGTGGTAATTTGGATTTTGAGTGTTTTCACCTTGATCGTTCTTACTAATGCATACAACTTGATTGATGGTCTTGATGGCTTGGCAGGTACCATTGGTGCAATTACACTTACTGCCTTGGGGATCTGGTTTTATTTAATTGGAGATTACCCTATTGGTCTGGTTTCATTGACCTTTGCCGGAGCCTTGGTTGCGTTTTTGTTTTTCAATTGGCAACCATCCAAAATTTTTATGGGAGACACTGGGGCACTAATGATTGGTTTTTTACTTTCTTACCTCACGGTTTTGTTCATTAACGCGAATTATCGGCTACCAGCGACGAACGAATATAAATTTCAGGCCTCAATTGCTACTGCAGTCTGTGTGGTGATTATTCCTGTATTTGATACCCTTCGTGTAATTATTTTCCGCTTGCGCCATGGGCAATCCCCTTTTCATGCTGACCGCAATCATCTCCATCATCAATTTTTGAATATTGGTTTCAACCATGCTCAGTCAGTCGCCATTATTTCGGCTATTAATATTATTATGATTGTTTTAGCCTGGTACTTACGGAAACAAAATGATCTGTTAATTTTGGGGGTCGTGCTTGCCCTCTGCCTTATGATAAACTTCGGGCTAAAATTGGCGCAGCAAAAAAAAGCTAAAACCGGATGGAACAAAGGATAAAATCGATTGATGAAGAAGTAAGGCTGTTTTCGGTTACTTCGAAGGAAGCACTAGAAAATTTTCGTTTAAAATTTATCAGTAAGAAGGGATTGATTCCAGCCTTGTTTGATGATTTAAAGCAAGCACCAGCCGAAGAAAAAAAGAAAGTAGGCAAGCTATTGAATGACCTTAAACAATTGGCTGAAGCCAGATTCAAAACCTTACAAGAAGAACTCGAAAATGGACAAGTGAACAGCCAGCAAGATTTTGATCTTTCTTTACCGGTTGTTCCCAATAAATTGGGCAACCAGCATCCGCTAAGTCTTACTCGTTATAGAATAATAGAGGTTTTTGAGAAGCTAGGCTTTAATTTGGCCGATGGCCCCGAGATAGAGGATGACTGGCATAACTTCACGGCACTCAATTTTCCACCCAACCATCCTGCCCGCGAAATGCAGGATACATTTTTCATTGAGAAAAATCCTGACATCCTTTTACGCACCCATACTTCAAATGTGCAGATTAGGTTGATGAAGGAACAAAAGCCACCCATTCGCTCCATCATGCCCGGTCGTGTTTATCGCAATGAAGCGATCTCAGCAAGGGCGCATTGTTTCTTTCATCAGGTGGAAGGTTTGTATGTTGATAAAAATGTAGGCTTTGCTGATTTGAAACAGACACTTTATCATTTTGCACAGGAGATGTATGGCAAGGACATCAAAATCAGATATCGTCCATCTTTTTTCCCTTTTACAGAACCTAGTGCAGAGATTGATATTTCATGCCTCATCTGTAAGGGCAAAGGTTGCAACATTTGTAAATACAGTGGCTGGGTAGAAATTGCTGGCTCTGGAATGGTGCATCCCAACGTGCTGCGCAATTGTGGGATCGACCCGGAAGAGTACACAGGGTTCGCATTTGGTATGGGCATCGAACGAGTAACGCAACTACTGTTTCAGGTAAATGACCTGAGACTTTATTCGGAAAATGACATACGTTTTCTCAAACAATTCAAAACAGTAATTTGACTTGATGCGTCCAATCAAGAAAATTGGTGTGATCGGTGCTGGCTCCATGGGTCAGGGCATTGCCCAGGTTTGTGCGGCCTCAGGGTACGAAGTTTTGCTTTTTGATGTTGATTCAAATGCCGTTGAAAAGGGAATTCAATTCATCGGCAAGACGCTCGATCAGACAATCGCAAAAGGAAAATTGCCTGAGGAAAAAAAGAAGGAAATTTTGAAGAGGATCAGCTCCGCACCTATAAATGAATTAAAGGCAGATTTAATTATAGAGGCCGTTGTTGAAAAGCTTGAAGTAAAACAGAAATTATTTTCTGATTTAGAAAAACTAAACGATAAGGAAACAGTCTTCGCGACTAATACTTCTTCTCTCTCCGTTACACAAATAGCTGATTCTTTGAATCGTCCCGAACGATTTTTAGGATTGCATTTCTTCAATCCTGCGCACTTGATGAAATTGGTTGAAGTAGTTTCAGGGAAACAGACTGATCTAGCATTCATAAAACCGATAGTAAATTTTGTGAAAACTCTTGAAAAGATACCGGTTGTAGTAAAAGATTCTCCTGGATTTATCGTTAACCGCGTGGCTCGGCACTATTATTTGGAATCTCTTCATTTACTTGAAGGAAATGCAGCTGATATTGGCACGATTGATGCCCTTTTGCGTTCTGCAGGTTTCAGATTAGGGCCTTTTGAGTTGATGGATCTGATTGGTAATGATGTTAATTTTGAGGTAAGTAAGTTGATGTACCAGGCCTTCAGCAATGTTCCTCGCTTCCAACCTAGTCGGATTCAGGAAGAGAAAGTTAAGTCAGGATTTTTGGGAAGGAAAACAGGAAAAGGATACTATGATTACGAAAAAAAATAGATTTTACGGGATTGCCATTTTGCTAATGACGATCATGTCGCACCAGGCACATTCGCAAGCCGCCTTTCCAACGGTAACCGTTAATTTGAGTTATCCGCAATATCAAAGGCTCAGAATTGACGGCGGCTATGTTTACATTGAAGGAGCAGGTTTACGAGGAATTATTCTTTACAGATCAGGAGAGAATGCTTTCATCGCCTATGAGAGAGCCTGCCCTCATCATCCTGAGGAAAATTGCGCGATAGTCCAAGTTGATGGGTCGTCATTATACATGGTTGACCATTGTTGCAAATCGACTTTCAATTTTTCTGATGGACAGCCAACCGGTGGGCCCGCACAACGTCCACTTCTTCAATATCGGATTGAAATATCCGGAACTACTTTAAAAATCTCTGACGAGATAATTAATTGATTACTCGTTTAACTGAGTTATTCGTTGCGTAAGGAGCTATTCTTTTTGCTGTAAGTGAAATAAATCACCAAACCTAGCAGCAACCAAATAAAAGCTACGACCTGCGTCATGGTATCCAAAGACACAATCAATGCTGTACAAACCAGGACACCAAGAATAGGAACCAGTGGAACCAAAGGAGTGCGGAATGGTCGGTGTACCTGAGGATCAGTTTTACGCATAACCCAAATCCCAATACAAACCAACACAAACGCAAAGAGTGTGCCGATGCTCGTTAAATTACCGGTGAGGCTTTCAGGAACAAATCCTGCTATGGCCCCAGTAAACACCAATAAAATAAGATTCGATTTGTACGGAGTTCTGAAGGAAGAGTGTAAATCAGAAAATATTTTTGGAAGTAGCCTGTCATTCGACATGGAGAAAAACACGCGAGATTGCCCGTATAACATCGCCAAGATTACCGTTGAAAAACCCGCAAGAATAGCAGCGCTTACTAGGGTTGCTAACCATCCATATCCTGGCATATAAGTAGTGATCGCGTAAGCCACCGAAGCTTCTTTGCCCTCTTTAATAAAATCAGTGTATGGCGCAACACCTGTAAGTACGTGCGAAAACAAAACATACAGAATCGTGCAAATAGCAAGCGAGCCGAGAATACCAATTGGCATATCACGCTTAGGATTTTTTGTTTCTTGTGCAGCAGTAGAAACAGCATCAAAACCAATAAATGCAAAGAAAACTATTGCAGCACCATGCATCACTCCCGTCCAGCCATGATTAAATAACGGCGCATAAGAATGAACCTCACCATTTGGAGCAACTACATTTGGTGCATCCGGAGGAATGATAAAAGGAACATAATTAGTTGGATTAATAAATTTCCAACCTAGTGCAATGAAAACTAAAACAATCGAAACTTTTATCACTACAATAATTGCATTAACAATAGCTGATTCTTGTGTTCCCTTGATTAGTATTAATGTGATGATAGAAAGAATCACTAAAGCAGGAGCGTTGATAATTCCATGCACTCCATTGGCAGACATTTCCATCGGAGAATGGCACCACTCGTACGGAATTGAACCCCCCATTAAATTATTCAAATACTGGCTCCAGGAGATAGCAACAGTAGCTGCTCCCAATGCATACTCTAACACCAACGACCAACCAATTGCCCAGGCTACGATTTCACCTAATGTTGCATAGGCATATGTATAAGCGCTCCCCGCTACAGGAATCATTGAGGCAAATTCGGCATAACATAACCCAGCGAACGCACAACCAACTGCTGCAATTACAAATGAAATAACCACAGCCGGGCCAGCAGCTCCACCTGCAGCAGCGGCAGTACGAACAAAGAGGCCGGCGCCAATAATTGCACCCACACCCAATGCGACAAGATTGCCTGCGCCTAGTGTTCTTTTTAATGCTTTACCTGAGTCGGCAGCCTGCTCTAATAGCTGACTTAAGGGCTTTTTTATAAATAAACTCATGAGGATAGTTTTAATCCAATGTTGCCCAAAAGTATAAATAATATTGAAAGGTGAAAGGAACTTTTTATTTCGTTGGCTTTTTACCTACTTATTTTTCCAGGGTCAAAAAGTAGTAGAATCTTCGCCTTGGTTTTAATTGACTTGAGGCCTTCAGTTGATGGGGTCCACTTTGGCCCGGCCTTCACCAACCTTATTAACTCTTCATCACAGCCATAGCCCAATTCTTTAATCACTTTGAAGTTGCTGAGGTTTCCATCAATACCTACTGTAAATTCAATCCCAGATCTCCCCATTATTCCATTTTTCAGTGCTTCTTTAGGATATTTCAAATTGGATTTTAAATAATTGTCGTAGGCTATTTTTCCACCCATGGGCTCGGCCAACTGAATCAAGGGTTCATGGGATTTACCCCTTGCTGAATCGCCACCCACAACAATAATTTCACTGAACTGAGATGCATCATTCTTACCCTGCATATCCATTTTACTTTCAGAAGGTGAGACCTCTTCGTCATTTTTTTGATTAGCTGCGGATTTCGTCACTTTTTTCCTTGCAGCAGGTGCAGCAAATTGCTGGATTTCTTTTTTGTTGAATGAATCTTTTTTCTCTCCACTGGAAATGGAGGCTGCCTCAGATGTCTTTTGTTCTACCCCTACTAATTCCTTTAATTTTTGATCATCGGCACTTTCAA
>Ga0207112_1030_pt1 | contig 36775 bp, 40 predicted proteins | sample Alteio_BWMinHeat_72_FD_153549 | JGI IMG/M metagenome (GOLD analysis project Ga0207112, IMG submission 153549) | Enriched cells from forest soil in Barre Woods Harvard Forest LTER site, Petersham, Massachusetts, United States -... | ecosystem: Environmental > Terrestrial > Soil > Temperate forest >...
TCGCGAAGGACTCCGTGATCGGTTATGCCGTCTTTGAAGGCTATCCACTTGATACTTCGTGCAGGCAGGTTCGATTCGATTCCCTCTCAGTTCTTGCTCCACTTACTCCATGTGCGTTCAATCCTTCTGGCAACGTCGTATCAAACGTTTGCCTTCCACATGGTTGCGGGGTTGTATCGATAAGTCGTTTCATGCGCTATCGCCAATTCCCCGATGTCAGGCTCTATCCGAATCCAGCATCGAATCACTTTTCATTGGTCGCAAGTGAGGATCTTGATGGTAGGATTGAGATACTTGATCTGTTAGGACATTCGATCAAAGTCGAATCCGCGAAACTCGCCAAGGGGGTACCCTTTGAACAAAACGTGACTCATTTGCCAAAGGGAAAATATTGGGTTCGAATTGTGAGTGGAAGTTCCATACGAACGCTTTCGCTTCTGTTACACTAAGTCTAGTGCTCCGGTCCCTTACCTGAATTTTCGCGAACGACGAACAGATCGACACTTGAATTCTCGTTGACCAGATCTCCCGGACGCGGGTACTGCTCGATGACTGTTCCAGGGGTCCCATCAGGACTTGATTGGAAGCTGACATTTCCAAGTGTCAGTTTAGCTTCGTTCAGTTTGGAGATCGCTTCCGAAAGTGTCAGCTTGCGCATTTCAGGCACGGGCACTCTGCCTACAAGCGCTCCCTGCGAAACAGTGATGTTGACTTTGGTAGCCGCGTTGATTTTGATCCCCGGAGCTGGATATTGACTGGAGACGATTCCGCTCGGTATTGAATCGCTGAAGGAGTAATTCGTCGCCCCGATATAGAGGTTGTCTTTCAGAAGAGCTATCTTGGCATCGCGTAGCGACTTGCCTCGGAGATCAGGCACGATTGCCATTTCCTTGCCACCCGAAATGATCAGGAATACCTTTCTGCCAGGTTTTGTCTGCTCGCCGGCTTCTGGTGTTTGTCGTATTATCGTGCCTTCGGCAGCCTTGTCGTCAAACCGAACTTCATATTGGACTGGCTCGTATTCTGCTTTCTTAAGGACCTGCATGGCGACGTTTTGCCCCATGCCTACGACATTCGGAACGGTAGCGTTTGCACCGCTCTTGACGTACAACGGCATGATCACGTCGTTGAGCAAGAGATAGAAAATGATAAGCCCAGCCAGCGTACCAATCGGAATGAGGAAAAGCGGTCTGCGAAACCATTGCTTTTTTTTGACGTCTACTTTTCTTGGATCGGCGGGAGCTTTTGAGACAGGGAGGCTCGCTGCTTTCGTCCGAGCCGCAGTGGGATATGATTCGCCGGCGACGCCTTCTTCCATTGTTGGTGTGGTCATGTTAACACGAATATAACCCACGCACTAATTGTGGCTTCGAGCGAACAGTTGCTCGATTCTCTTGGTTTTTCGATCGTCGTTGAGGTTTCTGTTCTAAATGCCTGCAAAATCGTACCTGTTCTTCTTTATTGGTGTAGCGCTCGGTTCGATGTCGCTTCACTATTTTGTGTTTCGTCAGCTCCGCCGAACCCTGCGAAAGGATTTTGGTGAGCGCGCTTCACGAATCATACGCTTCTTCGCGATATTGTTTCTGATGATGGATTCGCCCTTCGCGATCCTCTTTCTTCTGCGACACATCTCCGCTGATCCAGCCTCATACACTAAGCTTCTCTTTTACCCATTTACCGTTTGGCAGGTCGTGATGTTTGTATGGGCATTGGTACTTGTGCCTCAAGTACTGTACCGAGTTACCCGTTCGCGGATATCAAAATTAGCTGAAGCCAGGGCAATCCCAGCGGAGCCGCCTCTCGCGATTCAATCGGAAAATTATGCCTGGGTGGTTCCATCATTCCAATCATCGTCAGAAGTATAGATGGAGAGTTCTGAATTGCACGCGACGAGCGACGTATTGGCCGAGAAGCAGAGTGGACCGACCCTTATCACGCGACGGAAATTCGTTTATTCCGGCATCGTCGGCTTGTCCGGCGTTGCGCTGGCAGGCTGCGTCAATGGCGTCGTGCGGCGTGGTGACGTTGAGATCATTCACAAAACATTTTCACTTCCTGCACTGCCGCCGGCGTTCGAAGGATTCACGATGACACTCGCGAGTGATATCCATTCGAGTCCGTTCATGATGACGGATGATCTGAAGAAGGTCGTGAAGCTGATCAACGGTCTTGAATCGGACGTGATCGTGATGCCTGGCGATTTTGTGACGTCTCATCACAATGAGATCCCTCCATTCGTTGAAGCCATGAGCGAGTTGAAAGCAAAGCATGGTGTTTATTGCTGTACGGGCAATCATGACTATTACTGCGGCGTCGATCTTGTCACAAAGGCTTCCGAAGCGATCGGACTCAAGATGCTGCGCAATCAGAATATCGCGCTCGAAAAAGACGGGCAAAAGCTTTTCCTGATCGGTGTCGACGATGATGACGCTTCAGACGTCGAGCATTACGTCGAAGGCAGACCCGCTGCTCATATCGAGGCGGCGTTCAAAGGCATCGAGAAACCGGAGGCTTCGATCCTCTTGTGTCATAAGCCGTATGAGTTCGAATCATATGCGAAGATGAATGTCGGACTGATGCTTTCGGGTCATACTCACGGTGGTCAGATCGTGTTCGGACGCGTTGGAGGCCGCATCTTGGCGCTCAGCAGCGTTGCCTCTCACTTCGTCGAGGGCCGCTATACACCGGAGAAGAGCGTAAGCGCTTCACAACTTTATGTTTCACGCGGCATTGGTGTCGTCGGTCTTCCGATCAGGATCAACTGCCCGCCTGAGATCACTAAGATCACACTGACGCGAAAATTGGTCAACGCTTAGCATTAACTCTCTCTTCTCTTGCCCAAAACAACCACCGACGCCACCGAGACTACACCAAAGCCCCACGTTACCATCTATACCGACGGTGCATGCCTGGGGAATCCGGGACCAGGTGGCTACGGAGTCGTACTTCTCGATGAAACCGGCAGGCGACTCGAGCTCTCTGAAGGATACTTCCGCACGACAAACAATCGCATGGAGTTGCGCGGAGTGATCGTTGCGCTTCAATCGCTGAAGCGTCCATGTAAGGTCACACTTTACAGCGACTCCCAGTATGTCGTGAATGCAATTGAAAAAGGCTGGCTAAAAAATTGGCAAGCAAAAGGGTGGCGTAAAGCCGACAAGAAACCGGTACTTAATGTTGATCTCTGGAAGCTACTTATACCGGAGTTAACTCGACATGAGATAACATTCAAATGGACGCGCGGGCATTCTGGTGATGTCGAGAACGAGCGCTGCGATGTTCTTGCCTTTGAAGCATCGCATCATCCACACCTTAAGGATGAAATCATCGAGTGATTAGTAGCCCGTAACCCGATCGATCATCCCTTTCTCCTTCGCCCTCTGCTCTACCCAACTAAAAAAGTAGTACGAGCCAATACTACAAACAACTGCGGAGATAGTTAGTATTAGCAGTAGGTCAACATTCGAAAAAATTGCGAGATAAGGAGATAGCGGCACCCGCGCACCATTGAATGTCGTGGTAAGCACTCCACCCATCAAACTCCGTCGCATCGCTTCGAGCCAGTAAGTAACAGGCACTGCCAGGCTTAACTGCTTAAGTCCGATCGGCAGAATGTCCGGAGGGAAATATGCGCTGCTGACGAGGAGCAAACTGCCTGCCGTCACTTCGCCAATAAATTCTCCGTGTCGCGCGATAACGAGTGACACTCCTGCGAGCACCATTCCAAGCGAGACCAGGATAATCACTCCCAAAACGAAGTACACCGAAAGCCAACCCCACTCAATGGTGCGGACATCCATGCGAACGTGCAGGAAAAGAATGCCGACCGCAAGAAGCAACAGCGTCGTCAATATGCCGATCCCAATTTTTCCAACTGCCCTTCCAATGAGATACGCAAATTTTCTTGCAGGCGAAGTATAGACATATTTGAGCATCTTGTAATTTTCGCGGTCATCAAATATCGTCCACGACATCCCGGCGAGCGCTTGCGTTACTAAGACAAAGAATGCATTGCTCAAGAAGAGATACTCGAAGAAATCATCGCGCACACCACCAGCGATCACCTGATACATCACTACGATGATGAGTGCTGCGGCCATCGGACGCAGGATCGAGAAAATGAGAAAGACGATTGGATCTGCCCAATTGCTTTCGATCTGCCACCCGAGCCACGAAGCAATGCGGAACGTCCGCAGATTTTCGCGAAGCGTTAGCGCTAGACTGGAAGCGGCAGTTTCTGTCATTGCCATCTCAAGCTTAGTCGTGCTTGCACCCTCGCAAGCCACTCCATGCGACGGAGTGCGAAGATGGCAAGTACAACAAAGAAGACTGCAAGTCCGCAAAGCACGAGCACTTCCTGCATCGGACTCAGCACTCCCGCAATTTCCCCTGGAAACATCAACTGTCGCAGCGCGTCGAGACCGAAACTGATCGGTATGATCGCTGAAATGAACGTGAAGAATCCAGGAAGCGAACTAAGAAGCTTGCTGAGCGGGAAATTAAGCCCGGTTAGAAAGAACGCGGGTTCGTGAAGCGCGAGCGCAAGTTGCCACGCTTCCCTGCCCCACATCAGGAATACTGAGCTCAGCGCCATCCCAAGTCCATAAAGCGCGAGCATCGTAATGCTGAAGATGGCAAGCTCCATTGGCCATTGCATTAGATCGAAGTGAACTCCAAATGCGATCGAAAGCACAAGGACAATCGCAACCGCTCGCAACGTTGCCTGATAAAACCCGCCAATTGCCATTCCCCACAAAAGCGCCATCATTGAGACTGGTGCAAGTACATACAATTCCAAAAGACCCTCACGTTTGTCCCAATGAAGCTGCGTGCCCATCATCCAGACACAATTCAGCCAGTATGCCGAGAGTGTTGCGCCAAGCACTACAAAACCAACGTACGATTCCGGAGCGTGCATCGCTCGATATAGGAACACGAATGCCGTCGTGTTGAGCAACGGTACCAATACATCGAAGAACACCCAGCTTGGTTCGCGACTCAAACCCCAGATGCGCGGATATGCTCGTCCATTCGCAGCTCGGAGAAAGTGGACCACACGCTGGTGCACACTACGGTTGTACATTTTCGTCAACCTCTGTTAAACCTTTCCCGACAAGTTTGATGAAGACATCCTCAAGTGTAGGCTCTTCTTTCTTAAGCGAAAGAATATTCCCACCGATCGATGTTAACTTAGTAACTGCTGCACCGATCGCACTTTCGTCTTCGAGAATGTAACTCATATCGAGTGCATCCTTTTCCGGTTCATACTTTGCAGTTAATCGCACGACGCCGGACACAGTCTTTAACTGCTCGATCGCCTCTAATCCAATCCGCGAAGCAACGATCTTAAACACCGGTTGCTTTTGCAACAATTTCTTAAGATTTTGGGGAGTGTCGCAGGCGTGTACCTTGCCATTATTAATGATGGCAATGCGGTCGCAGAGTTCGTCTGCCTCCGCCATGTAGTGCGTGGTAATGAGAACCGTGCGAGTTGGATTCTCATTAACCCAGTCGCGCGTGAACTTGCGGACGATCCGAGCGGCCGTGACATCAAGCCCAAGCGTCGGCTCATCAAGGAAGAGAACTTCAGGATCAGTGATAAATCCACGGCAGAAATTCATTCGCTGTCGCTGACCAGTTGAAAGACTAGAAATACGAGTCGATGCCTTATCCTCCAGCTCCACGACTCGGAGTAGCTTATCGATCCGCCGGTAGGCTTCTTTAGTCGGAATCCCGTAAAACTGACAAAACATCCAGAGATTCTCACGAACTGTGAGAATCCCGTAGCCACTCGTTTCACCGCCTGAGACCATATTGATCTTGTGACGCACTGCTTGTGCGTCTTTTACGACATCAAGCCCCGCAACTGAGACTTGTCCGGAAGTGGGTGCAAGCAGTGTTGTGCAGATCTTGATGAGCGTAGTCTTGCCAGCACCATTCGGACCGAGCAGGCCGAAGAGCTCGCCTTGCTTTACTTCGAGATCGACTCCGTCAAGAGCAGTCAGCAGCTTTGGGGCGCTTTTGTCCTGATCTCGCCTCTTGCCCGAGGCTTTGACTTTATAGGTTCTCCCGACATAATTTGCTTTGATTGCGAGATTACTCATTCGTGTCGGGTGAAAGTATTGAGAGTCCGTTTATTGAGTTGCGAGCAAAGATAATAAGCCTCAAACCCGAAAGTCCTGCTAGGAACCCATAGGTCCTATGGGACTTATGGGTCCTATCGGACCTATAATTCGACATTACTTCCTACCTGGCGCCATTCCAGCTTAGCATAAAAAATATGAATTTCTTTCAAACAACCGCTTCTTGGGGGCGGAGTTGGTTGTATAATTGCACTGCGTACAAACGACTCCCTGCCGTCAGGGGGTCACCCTTGTTACCAAACCCAATACGTTTATGAAGAAACAGCTACTCACTATCATCACACTAGCCGTGCTTTCCGTAGGCTCAATCAGCGCGAATGATGCAAAGGCGCAGTTCACCAATGGAAGTGTGTTCCTTGGACCTGAGATCGCGCTCCCTGGGTATGGATCCGGTGGAATTGCCGTCGGAGCGTTTCTCGAATTTCCGGTCACTCACCCGGGTTCGGTTGGACCAGGTCTTCTTGGCGTTGCATTTCGCGTCGATTACTGGGGTTGGTCTAATGGCTTTTATTCTTACTCTTTCATCCCCTTTGCGGCAATTCTGGACTATCATTTTGTCCTCGAAGACAGAAGATTTGACCCATTCATTGGATTGGGGTTAGGGTATGACGTTGTCAATGTGAGTTACTCCGGGGAGGGTCCGGTTAACAGCGGCTATGCTAGCGGGATCTTCGTTCTTGCCCAAATAGGCGCCCGTTATTTCTTCAGCCCAAATTTCGCGGGACGCGCGGAACTGGGTTTTGGAGGTTCTTACCTCGGCATCGGGGTTGACTTCAGACTCTAATTTTTGTAAAGCCACAACCGTTATCGGTTGTGGCTTTCAATTCAGCAGTTCAAGCTTGATCACCGGATGCAGTTCCCTCGCGTTCGGTGCAGCACCTTCCTGTGGGATCGAGTGCTTAACATCAAAAAATCCGATTCCCTGTATATGAATATGTGCAGGCTTTTGCAGCCAATGCATTCGGTCCCCCGGGGCACCCATGAAATTATCGATCACAGCCCTGGCCGCGGCGAACTCTGGCGCATAGGGAGAAACCATCGCCTCTGAACCATATGCATTAGGAATTTCTGCGATCAGAGTTGCCTTCGAGTATGGTGAGCGAAGTACGAGATGGTAATCGCCGTCCGTTTCTTCTTTGACCCCCATCAGATACGCGTTGAACTCATAGAGTGTGCGCTCCTCATTCAACCTTCCTGTCTCCCCTGAGATACGAGGGGGCGTCAGCGAATCTTGATATTCGATGCTTGAATGGATCGGACGAGTACAGTCAAGCTTGCTTGCGTCGACATCGCATGCGGTTTTCACGAGCCAGCGCTCCGTCATCTTCTCGTGTTTGAAGATGGAAGATAGTGCAATTGGTATAAAAAGGGCGGCGAAGAGAACAAATGGCATAAAAAACCAAATACAGTCTGAGCCAACGCTCAGATCGTATTCAGTTAACCCCCTAAAGAAATAGACGTTCCGGCGGCCGTTGGATCCTGGCTATTGATCCTTCCAGGTTACATTCTTGAAAACTCCACTCGACACCGTTTTAGTAGTCAGCGTGCTGTTCGTCGCCGTGAAATTGAATGTGCCGGAGATCAGCTTATTCAAAGTGTCATACTTCGTGACATTAACGGTTCCCGTATTGAGACCAACGCTCACCCATGTTTGATCCTGCTGCTTCCCTATGGAGTAGGTGCCCTGATTGGAGATTCCCAATGTGTCGGTCCCTGTGCCGTATCTGCTCAGATTAACAGTCAACACCTGAGCGTCGCTAGTGCTGAGGATCTTTGTTCCACCGATGCTGATCGTTCCGGCTGACACTTTCCGAATTGCTGCGGCACCACCGCTTATCAACGGAATTGAGGTACTCTGCCAATAGCTCCCATCGATCGTTGCGGACATGGAGCCGTCGGGCATGCTGGCAGACGGATCCGTAGGTGCAGTGGTCTGATTGCAACCGAAGAAAAACAATGAAGCTGAAATGAAGATCGGGAAAAACAGAAGTCGACGTTGAATCATAATTTAAATCGTTACTAAACTCCTATTCGTACGGTTTAGAATCGACCCTAATTGCAAGAATCAGGCCCCAACTCATGAGTGGAGTAATCATACAGAATATTTCAGCGGAATACCTTCCTGTACCGCTCACGGATCCCTTTGTGCTTTCAATCAGAAGCGCCACGAATGCGAATCTTGTTCGGTGGCGCTTCATGTGTTCCAATGGAAAAACATATCTCGGAGAGTCTGTGCCGGTGCAGTATGTCACGGGTGAGACAGTTGAATCCGTTCTAGCGGTGGTGAATGCTATCAACGAGCTCCTTGATGGACATGAGATCCTCGATCCAACGAAGATGCTGCAGGAGGTCGAAGAACTTCTGAAGCTGCAGCCGGCAGCGCGAGCAGGAGTCGAAATTGGGATCACCAATGCCTACGCTGACATTTTTCATACGAACGTGTGGAACATGTTTGGAGGTGCTGAAGCAGAACTCGAGACCGATGTCACGTTATCGAAGGTTGCAGACGTTGTCAGGATTGCTGCCAGATATTACTCGGAAGGATTTCGAATTTTCAAAATGAAGGTGGGGGGCGAGAAGATCGACAATGATCTCGACCATCTTCGCGAACTTCATCGGCGGTTTCCCGATGCTCGCATTCGTGTTGATGCAAATCAGGGATTCGATCAGGAATCCGCTCTCGCTTTCATTGACACACTCGAGCGTGACGGAATTCGCCTCGAACTGATGGAGCAGCCCGTGCCGAAAGAAGAGATCGCACAACTTGATTTTGTCGCAAGTAGAAGCGCGGTGCCGATCATTGCAGACGAAGCATGTCGCACAGTTGAAGATGCCCAAATGCTATTCTCGCAAACGGCGGTGCACGGTGTGAACATCAAGGTGATGAAATGCGGACTCTACGGAGCAGATGCAATCGCGCATCTGGCGAAGCGCGCAAAACGACAATTGATGATCGGCTGCATGCTCGAATCTGCCGTTGGAATTGCTGCCGGCGCTGCTCTGGCGGCCGGAATGGGTGGATTTGATTACATCGATCTTGACGGGCACTTCCTTCTCGCAGAAAAATTTGATTCAAAAGAATTTGCTGCGGAAGGGCCAATGATTCGAATGCTTAGTTGAAGAGAATATGGGACTTATAGGTCTGATACGACCTATAAGTCTTATTCAGCTACATTTTATGCGGGCGGCTTCACGTCTTCCTCTTTTGCAGATCCTGGTTCGCATTCATTGCTCCATGACCAGTTCCACTTACCTTGAGGTTGCCAATTGTGTTGATGCATCCCCCGCCATTGTCTGCCTTGCCAGCGTCCTCTGCCCCTGTTTCCACCTCCACCACCATGATTCCCAAAGAGAAGCCTGGCGAGAAGGAAGAGCCCGACGGATTGCAAGTACGAAATGGTTGGTCCGTGAAAGAGATCCGGCACCAGTGCATTCCACAGCAATGTAATGACCAATCCAAGGATCAGCGCCGCGAGCGCCGTCATGATGAGTATTTTTATAATTTTGAATGGTCCTAAGCCCATGGTGTTATCCCCTCTTTCGTTGTAGTTACACTCTGTTGTTCAATCCTCGATGAGCTCATTGTAGATCTCTGCGAGCGATTCACGAAGCTGCACGACGGCCGAATGTTTGCGACTAAGCAGCGTATTGACTGGCACCGAGAGCCTTGCAGATATCTCCTTGAAGCTCAAACCTTCCATCTCATTCATGATGAAGACTTCGCGTTGTGCCTTCGGCAGTTCGTCTAGCGCTTCATTGAAGGCCTCCCACATCATCTCCTGCTCGTATGGGAGATCTGCATTGTCAAGTCGGTCAGAAGCCGACTCGGCATGCTCGAGATCTATTTCAGTAGCTCGCGAACCTCGACGACGATAGAGGTCAATGATCTTGTTGCGTGCAACCCGATAGAGCCAGCCTGTGATGTTGGAGATCGGCGCCGCTGGGTCATAATTGGCGGCCAGTTGGAAGTAGACATCCTGCAGAAGATCTTCCGACTCTTCGACGTCATCGATCTGCTTTCGAATAAAGGCGAGCAGCCCTTTTTCGGCTGACTTTACGGCACGAGTCAGCCGAGCCTCAACCGACTCCGCCTCCTCCGCCCCTCCAGCAGATCTCGTCACTCCAAGTGCAATCACTGAGTCCATTCGCTATGCATATATACTCAAGACGAAGCGGCAGGCAAAATATTCGAGATTAAAGTTAATGGCTACTGGCAGATCACCTCGCCGAAAGCAACAATTGTCCTCGGTACAACTGTTGTCAGCAAGCTCAATTAGGCGTAACTTTTGCTGGAATTAGGCGTCCGAGAGATAAGCCAACCGAACAAGCAAAGACCCAAGAAACATGGCAAAACAATGGTGGGACGAAGGTAATAATCCCTCCGAGGGGCAGAATAAGAGCCCCGAGGGTTCAGCGGACCCACATTCAAGACGACCTTTTTTTAAGCGCTTCAAATGGTGGCACTATTCGCTTGCGGGCGTTTTCCTGTTTTTGGGAGTATTCGTGTGGCTTTGGATTGTCGTCAGCAAAGGTTTGCCGACGCTGGATCAGTTGGAGAATCCGAGGCCAGAACTTGCGACGAGGCTCGTTTCCGCCGATGGCGAACTGCTCGATCAATATTACATCAAGAATCGGACAACGGTACATTTGAAGGATGTCCCGAAGGACCTCATCAGCGCCCTCCTCGCAACTGAAGACCGTGATTTTTATCATCACTGGGGCATCAACATTTGGGGAAATCTCCGCGCGGCATGGACCGACGTCATAACACTCTCTCCTCGTCAAGGCGCCAGTACGATAACGCAGCAGCTTGCTCGAAATCTCTATCTCTCGCAGGAGAAGTCTGCACTCCGCAAGCTCCGTGAGATCGTCTCCGCCGTTCAGATCGAGCGAACCCACACAAAGAATGAGATACTCGAAATGTATCTCAACGTCGCCTATTTCGGCCGCGGTGCATACGGAATTGAAGCGGCCTCTCAAGTTTATTTTGGCCGTGATGTCGAGAAGCTCACACCTGCTCAGAGTGCCTATCTTGTTGGCATACTTAAGGGCCCTGAGAATTACGATCCCGATGATGACTACGAGCATGCAGTAGCTCGCCGGAATACGGTGATCGATAACATGGTCGATGCAAAGTACATCGATAAAGCTCGTGCCGAGAAGATCAAGTTGGACCCCTTGAAGGTGCAGGCCGTCCAGGGTTATCATGGTATTGCTCCGCACTTTGCTGAAATGATCCGGCAGGATCTCGCAAAGCGTCCTGAACTTAGCGGCTATGATCTCTATCGCGATGGACTTGTCGTGTACACAACGCTAAATGCGCAGATGCAACGCGCTGCGAATCGCGCTGTCACTGAGCATATGACGAACTATCAGAAGAACCTTGTCGACAAACGATGGAATTGGGTGCAGCATAAGCCGCTTCTTGACTCGCTCCTGGCAAAGGCGATCCGCGGGGATCAGGACTATCGTCAAGCGCCAACTCCTCAAGCAAAGCACAAAGTTGAAGTTGAACTGCGAGGTGACAAGGACTTTGTCGACAGTGTCAAAGCTGCTGAGATTCGATTGCAGTGCGGTTTCGTTTGCCTCGATCATCAGAGCGGTCAGATCCTCGCAATGGTAGGAAGTTCAAATTATAACTCCGCCCGATACGGACTGAACCACGTGACACAGATCGTGCGTCAGCCTGGCTCATCCTTCAAGCCGATTATTTACGCAGCATGCTTTGAAGCAGGTGCGACTCCGGAGACAGTCGTCTCCAACGAGCCGATCTCAATACCAGATGGTGATCACGTGTGGTCTCCAGGCAATTTTGAAGGAGAAGCCTCTGGAGGAATGCGGACGATCAGGAGCGCACTTCAGTACTCCGTCAATTTATGCGCCATTCATGCAATGCTTGAAGTAACGACCACACAGGATGTTATCCGAATGGCAAAGCGGTTAGGGATTCGCTCTAACATCCCTGCTTATCCTTCAATCGCGTTAGGAACGGCAGAAGTGAATCCACTCGAACTCACGAGTGCATACAGCACTTTCGCAAACGATGGTACACGCGCTACACCGTATGCGATCATTCGCGTTGAAGATCACAACGGAAAGATTCTTTATCGCTCTAAGCCAGAGCTTGAGACCGTTTTGGATCAGCGAATTACACACATGATGACAAGCGCTTTGCAGGATGTTGTCAATGCGGGTACTGCAATTCGCATTCGGTCGCTCGGCTTTCACTATCCGGCCGCCGGTAAGACGGGTACGACACAGAGCTCCGCTGACGCGTGGTTCATTGGATACACGCCTCAATACACCGCAGGAGTTTGGGTAGGGTTCGATGACAAGCGTGTCAATTTGGGTGGGGCAGATTTTCAGGGTGGTCGGGAAGCCGCTCCGATTTGGGGACTCTTCATGAAATACGCCTACGAAGCGCTGAAGCCTCAGATCACCTACTTCCAGACAAATTATTCAGCCGTGCCGGGGGCTCGACCTCCTACCTCGGTCGGGGATGCGCCGCGTGCTGATACTACCGGTATAGAGAACAAGATTCCGGTTGTACCGCAAAAGCCAATCGGCACTCCGCCGCCGCTTGTTCCGCAATCCCCTTCGCAACCATCGGCAGTACCTCCGAGACGTACGCCCTCAAACAGCCCGCCGGTTTCGAATTAATTATTTAGCACTCAATAGAAAAGAGGAGATTGTCATTCAATCTCCTCTTTGATTTACAAGTGTGCTGATCCTTACAAAGCGCCTTAGCTTGACATCGAGCGCAAGAACTCCTTGTTCGTCTTAGTCCCGCGCATTCTGTCCAGCAAGAACTCCATCGCATCGACCTGGTTCATGTCGGCGAGCAGCTTGCGGATGATCCACATGCGATTAAGCTCGTCGGCGCTGAGCAGCAATTCTTCCTTACGAGTACCAGAAGAATTGACGTTCATGGCTGGGAAGATTCGGCGATCGCTCAGTTTGCGATCAAGCGCGATTTCCATATTGCCCGTGCCCTTGAATTCTTCGAAGATCACTTCGTCCATTCTCGAGCCGGTTTCAACAAGCGCAGTTGCGATGATCGTCAGTGATCCGCCCTCTTCGACGTTACGCGCCGCGCCAAAGAAACGCTTTGGACGGTGCAGCGCCATTGCATCGACTCCACCAGAAAGGATCTTTCCTGAGTGCGGTACGACAGTGTTGTGAGCACGAGCCAAACGTGTGATCGAATCAAGCAAGATAACTACATCGAGTTTTGTCTCGACAAGACGCTTCGCCTTCTCGATCACCATCTCAGCGACCTGAACGTGACGCTCCGGTGGCTCATCAAAGGTCGAAGAAATTACTTCAGCCTTGACCGAACGCTCCATGTCCGTAACTTCTTCCGGGCGCTCGTCAATGAGCAGAACGATAAGCTTTACTTCAGGATAATTACGCGCGATTGAATTCGCGATCTTCTGAAGGATAACAGTCTTTCCAGACTTCGGCGGCGAAACGATAAGTCCGCGCTGGCCCTTGCCGATCGGCGAAGCGATATCCATGATACGCATCGAGTATTCGCCAGGCGAAGTTTCGAGCACTAGCTGCGAGTTCGGGTAGAGCGGCGTGAGGTTATCAAAGAGAGGCCGATCGCGCGCTAATTCGCTTGTAACGAAATTGATCTTGTCAACTTTGAGCAGAGCGAAAAATCTTTCGCCTTCTTTCGGCGGACGAACGCCGCCTTCGATCGTGTCGCCGGTGCGAAGGTTGAATTTCTTGATCTGCGAAGGCGAAACGTAGATATCGTCAGGCGATGGCAGATAATTGTAATCGGGTGAACGGAGGAATCCGTAGCCGTCGGGAAGAAGTTCGAGGACGCCGGAGGCAAGTGTTCCGGTTTCATCTTCTTTCCCGTTAGACCCGACTTTGGATTTCGCTGCGTCGGCTTCGAGGATCTTAAAGATCAACTCCTGCTTGCGCAAGTCGGCAAAGCCGTCAATGCCGAGGCTGCGGGCAAGATCGTTGAGCTCTACGATCTTTTTTGTTTTGAGGTCAACTGCATTTAATGCCATAACATCAACCGGTAGGTGGGTATTCAAGTAACAATACTATGGATGGGGATTCACATGCTGCCACCGAGGATGCCACGATCAGGTTCGGGATGAGCCATGATGTGCGATCTTTTCGGTGCGCTGTAAGGTCCGGGTAATAAACTCTTGGTGTATGCTTGCGGCTTCTTCCTCAGCAATGAGGATCGGTCGATACCACGTACTGGTCACAAAAGTGGTAGAGTGGTCGCTCAGGCAGGAGCGCTCATTCATACGATCCGATTGACACACCGAGGATGTTGACGCATCCAGCTATTCTTCGCGATTCCTACACATGAGCACGGTGACAGTGAGGAGCGAGATCGCGATCGGTGGGCCGACAAAGAAGTAAAGAGTGACGAATGACAGTTCATTCGTTCAGCTCAGCAAATATACGAAAAACTAGGTTAAAAAATCAAAGAAAAAGCCAGAATTCTACTCTGAAATCGCCCTTTTAGGCCTAATTCGTGGGAAATTGCATTGAGATCAGAGGGACTCTGTTACTAGATCAACGCCCCAAAGCTTAAACTGGTTCGCTAAGAAATCGCCTATCACATAATGAGATCCCGCAAGCAGAAGCGTCTCGCCTTTTCTTGACAAATCAAGTGCCAACCGAACGCCGGAAACAACGCCTCCCCCGTCATCCGCAACCATCCCAGCTGACTCCGCCTGATCTCGTAGCACGCTGCTTTCGAGCGCGCGCTTCGTCGGGGCTTGAACAGCAACAAATCGTTTGGCAAACTGTGAGAACTCATTGAGCACAGCACTAATGTCCTTGTCTTTCATCAAACCAACGATGACAATCGGCTGAAGCTGACGATCATGGAAGTAGGTCCTGATCGCTCGAACAGCATCGAGATTGTGACCAACATCAAAGATCAATTCAATATTTCGCTTTCGAAGTTCATCTGATCGGTACACTTCAAGTCTCGACTGAATGCCGGTGAGTTGAATTACATGCTCAATCCCACTCTTGATTTCCTCGAAGGAAGGAGCGACAGCGACATGACGCAGCGTTTCGATCACCGTAAGAAGATTTTGCTCCTGATGCTCACCTGAAAGTGGCAGCTGAATGTCCTTGAATTTTGGAGGTCGAAGATCAGGGACAAAAAATAGCTCTGTGCCAACCTCGCGAGCGCGTGTCTCGAATATTCCTCTCAATTCATCGGGAACATTGACAATCGCCGGAACACCTGTCTTGAAGATGCCGGCCTTCTCACCGGCGATCGATTCGAGCGTGTTCCCCAATTGCTGCATGTGGTCCCAGCCAATGCTCGTGATAACAGTTGCAAGCGGACTCTCAAGAACGTTGGTTGCATCGAGTCTTCCGCCAAGGCCGGTTTCGATGATCGCGATATCGACTTGTTCGTTTCGGAAGTATTCGAAGGCGAGCGCGGTGGTTACTTCAAAAAACGTTGCTCGCTCACCAACTGCAGTTGGCCAGAGCCGGTCAAGAATATCGCGAACCGCCTCGCGAGGTATCATGACTCCATTCACTTTGATCCGTTCTCGAAAGTCGACGAGATGTGGCGAGGTATACAGCCCGACCTTTTTTCCATCAGCCTGAAAAACCGCGGCGAGCATCGAGGCGACACTTCCCTTTCCATTTGTGCCTGCAATGTGGATCGAAGGAAACTTACGGTCGGGACGACCCAGCACTTCCAGCAGTGTCGTGATATTCTGCAGCCCGAGTTTCATCCCGAAAAACTCAAGCTTCAGTAGTTCTTCGAGTGCTGATTCGTAGCTTGAGAGAGATTGCTCAGGCAGTACTGGATCCATCAACGTTGGGGACTGAAGAAACCTGTCCGTTCTTCATTCTCATCATGACCGAATTGTCAGGTTCAGTAAACCCGATCTTGCGGTAGAGATCGTGCATGTCACGCGTATTCAGCAGCCAGCGAACGGTTGCTAGATCAGGATGCGAGACGATTGTGCCGCACATCCATTCGCCAAGTCCTTTGCCGCGATGTTCCGGAAAGATGAAGACATCAGCAAGATAGGCGACGATCGCAAGATCAGAAATGACTCTCGCAAAACCAATGAGCTCATTGTCCTGATACAATCCAAAAACAAGGACTGAATTTCTCCATGCGAGCTCAATAACTTTTGCTGGTCGATCCTTGGCCCAATACGTTGTTCGGAGTCCTGCGACGACGCGCGCCATCTCGATCCGCGAGCGATCGTCATCCAGCGTGTACTGATCGTGCGACCAGATCATCCTACTTCGTCAGGATCTCTCCGTGATCCTTGCGGACAACGATCGTATGCTCATAGTGAGCACTGGGCTTGCCGTCTGCGGTGAGGACCGTCCATTTATCCTTGGCAGTCTTGACTCGCGCAGTGCCGAGATTGACCATTGGCTCAATCGCAAAGGTCATACCCTCCTTAAGCTCAATGTTCGGAAAGCCGCCTTCAAATCTTCCCGGCACAAAGTTCGGCACTTGCGGATCTTCGTGTAGATGACGTCCGATACCATGTCCAACTAGTTCACGCACAACACCATAACCATGCGCTTCACAATATTCCTGAATAGTGCGGCTGATGTCGTAGAGATGCGCTCCTTCACGCGCCTGGGCAACCCCCATGAGCAGCGATTCACGAGTTACTTGCATGAGCTTTGTCCACTCTTTCGGGATCTCGCCGACTGCAAAGGTCCACGCGCCATCACCGAACCAGCCATCTTTCTCGACACCAATGTCGATCGAAACAATATCGCCTTCTTTGAGTGGAGTCGCATTCGGAAGACCATGTACTACTGCATCATTCGTTGAGATGCATGCGGCAAACTGATACGTTTGACTGCCTACCTTGTAACCTTTGAACGCAGGATAGCCGCCCTGATCAACGATAAACTTCTCGGCCGCCTCATTCAGATCTAGCGTCGTGACGCCGGGCGCCACCATCGCACCCGCGAGTTCGATCGCCTGCGCGACAAGATGCGCACTCGTACGCATCTTCGCGATCTGCTCTTCAGACTTGATCATCCCATTAAACCCGGCCATAACTCGCTCCCCTTATGCAAAACAGGCACGCCAATGGAGTGCCTGTTTCTAACAATCGATCGTCAACATTCATTTGACGAAGAAACTCAATACCCTCCGAGGGCTCGGCCTTTCATGCGTCCCGTCTTCATCAAGCCTTCGTAGTTGCGCATGACGAGATGCGACTCAACCTGCTGCAACGTATCAAGTGCGACACCGACCATGATCAGCAAGCTTGTACCACCGAAGAACAATGCGAACGCGCTCGTCACCCCAAGGTAACTCACGAATGCCGGCAGCACCGCAATGATCGCCAGGAAGATCGCGCCCGGTAGCGTGATATGCGTCAGGATGTTATCGATGTAATCCGAAGTGTTCTTACCTGGACGCACACCTGGAATAAATCCTCCCTGCTTCTTCATTGTATCTGCAACGTCACGCGGATTGAACGCGATCGCGGTGTAGAAGTAGGTAAAGAAGATGATCATGATCCCGAAGACCAGTGAATAGCTTACCGAACGGTAATCGAAGAACGACTGCACCGCCTTCGCAAAATCGTTGTCGGGAAGGAACGTCACCAATGTACCAGGCACGAACAGGATCGACTGCGCGAAGATGATCGGCATAACACCGGCCGTGTTGACACGCATAGGAATATGCTGCGTCACTCCACCATAGACTTTTCGTCCGATCACTCGCTTGGCATACTGCACCGGGATCTTTCGAATCCCCTGTGTCATCAGCACCACGAAAGCGACGATCGCAACAAAGAACGCGAACAACGCCAACTCGATGATCGGGTTATGCATGTTCGTGATCTCGCCAACGATCGCATTCGGGAAGCGCGCGATAATATTGATGAAGATGATCAGCGAAATTCCGTTACCGATGCCCCGCTCCGTGATCTGCTCACCAAGCCACATCATAAACATTGTACCCGCCGTGAGGCAGATCACTGTACTTATTACAAAGAGGAATGGGCTTACGCCTGAAGCGACATCTCCCTGTTTGATCAAATATTCGCTGATGCCCCACGCCTGCAGCGCTGCAACGATCACTGTACCAAGACGCGTGAGCTGCGTGATCCGCTTCCGGCCCTCTTCACCTTCTTTTTGAAGCTTCTGGAAATACGGAACGACTGCGCCCATCAACTGAATGATGATCGAGGCCGAGATATACGGCATGATACCCAAACCGAAGATGGCGGCATTCTTGAACGCGCCTCCTACGAAGGTATCATATAGTCCGAAGAGCGTGTTCGAGTTTGCATTGCCTGCGTGGGCGCTGAGGTGCCCGACATCCACACCCGGAAGCGTGATGTACGAACCCAATCGTACGACCACTAACAATCCGATCGTATAGATGATACGTTGGCGCAGCTCTTCGATCTTGAAGATATTGCGAAAACTATCAGTAAATCGACTCATGAATTTCTTTGCGGAAAGATCCGTGTGTTTGAACCAGACTTAGGAAAGCCCGGTCGCATAAATTCAACAAGCTCACTTCGCTTCGGTTTCAACGAAGAGTTGCTTCGCCGTGCCGCCAAGCTTTTCGATCTTCTCGATCGCAGATTTCGAGATCTTGTGCGCTTCGATGTTAACCTTGAATGTCAGATCGCCGTTGCCAAGAATCTTTACCGGCATCGTGGAGCGATTGATAAGTCCTGCTGCCCAAAGTGTATCCGGCGTGATGGTCTCATCTTTTGGAAGACGACCGATCTTGATGCACGACTCGAGCGCATCGACATTCAGGACCTGATACTCTGTGCGGAAAGGAGAATGGAAGCCGAACTTTGGAAGACGACGTGCGAGCGGCATCTGACCACCCTCAAATCCTCGCTTATTCTTAAAACCTGAACGGGACTTTGCACCGTTATCACCTCGACCTGAGGTCTTGCCGTGACCCGATCCCTGACCGCGGCCAATGCGCTTCGTATTGTGTACTGCGCCCTTTGCCGGACGCGGATTCATTGATGCCATGTTTGTTTATTGTTTACTAGCGCGGAGTACATTCTCCGCTCGCAAATTTTCCCGCCATATGCGGAAGTGGCTGTAAAACAGCGACTTCCGGCCTAAGTTCCTTTCGGGGAAGTGGTCGGTGGTCGGTGGCCTGTGGTCAGTGAGGGAATCGTGCGCGTGAAAGCGATATTCATAATCCGAGCTCATTGTCTGAACTGTGATTTATGGGATTTAGGGGATTTTTGGGATTGGGGCATAGCGAGTGTTCAAACTTTATTCATAATGCATTGTACCCGTAGGGGCACGCTGCGCGTGCCCGTGGATGGTGGGTCTGCCCCAATGATGCAAGTGTTAGCCGCCCCGACAGGGCACGCGCGGCGTGCCCCTATGCTTGCTTCGATTCTGAGCCGAAATCGACACTTTTCGCAGATCCAAGTTGCGTGTGTGCAAACTTTATTCATAAATCTCCTTCCTACAGACAACTATCGATGGATTGGCAGATTCCGCGTAGCGCGAGCCTTAGCCTACGTTTATGAAATGGAAGGTTGTGGATGATTGACATCTGCTCGTCCCGAGGGGATGGATTCCCGCATTCGCGGGAATGAAAGAACCGTCACTCTACCGCGCTTCGCGCCAATGCCTTGTCATTCCCACGAAGGCGGGAATCCATTCTGGCTGGCAGCATACTTCCGTCACTCACTCGGGAATGGTAACCATTCAAAACCCAAACCTGTATAAAAGGGTTCCTAAAAATGCTGTTTATGTCTTAAAGATTTTCACCTTCCGATCGAGGCCTATCGGTAATAGACCAACCCAGCACCGAGGCCAAATAACGGATGACTCACATTGAGGTCAAGATGGCTTGTAAAAACGAGCCCCAAATCCTTCCCTGCAAGCACAAGCAGTGAAAAGTCGAGCGGCATATCGAGGTAGAAAGTTGTTATAATGATAGCAGGATCGTACGAAGGTCCAAAATTCGGCGCGATGACATTGCTTACACGAGCGGGTTCATGGAGCATGAGGAGCCCAAGTCCTGCTGAGATCGAGGCTCTCACACCCTTCCCGACCGAGAGCCCTGCTTCAGGCGCAAGCGCCGCAATAATTGGCCAACCGCCAGAGACCAGCGCTCTCGCGCCATAGATGAAATTACCTTTATACCTGAAGTAACTGAGCGACCCCTCAAATCCAGGTGTGCCGAAGACCAGCTCCGGACCCACTGCCAACGCGATCGAGTATCGTATCGCATGAGCCGAATCTAAACTAGCATGCGGACCAAATCCATTTGTCTGCACGAGTTGTGCCTCAGCAAACTCTGGCGTCAGCAAAAACAGTGTGAGGCCAATAAGGAGCAGGTTCTTCATTCTCGCCAAACGCCTCTTCACACTTCATAATTCATGTTTCGACACGATCACTTACTCAGTATCATCTTCATCTCCCGATGCGCGCCGCTTGTCGAAAGACTCGCAGTGTAGATCCCGCTCGCCAAATGCACTGCATCGAACTTCACGCTGTGCGGACCTGCATCCATTACTTGATCTACAAGTGTCTGGATGTGCCTGCCAAGCATATCAAACACTTCAAGCATCACATTGCCTCGCGCAATCAGAACAAAATTGATCTCCCCATCACCGCCAGTGACCAGACAGTTGTGTAAGGCGGAAATCCTGCTCCAACAGATGTCCATCTTATACCGTTGTTGTTCGAAAGAAAAACGCTGGAGCCACCTGCAAAGATGTTTTGGCCGCTAACCGCAAAGTCAATGACCATTGGACTCCCATGGGCGGACCCCATCCCCAATCCGCTGTCAACCGAAGTCCAGTTGTTGCCTTGATCAGTAGAAACGAAAATTCCTTCGTAGTTAGTACCTGCAAATAGATTGTTGCCACGTACGGCAAGGCACGAGATGTCTGTATTTATCAAGTTTAGACCGGTATTGACGGCAGTCCAACTTGTGCCGTTATTGGTTGTGAGAAAAATGCCAAGGGGATTCTCCACAAAGAGGCTTGTGCCCATAACTACAAAATGACCTGCACCTTTGCCCTCCAAGCCGATATTGGCCGCATTCCAGCTGTTTCCATTGTCGGTAGAGCGGACAACACCCACGCTCATCACTTCGAAGAGAGTAGTGTCACTCCCCGAAGTAATTGCAACGGGCAAGCTGAGATCAGGCGAATTCCAGTAAGTCCAGCTAGCACCGTTGTCATTCGAGACGAAAGCGCCGCTGTGATAATAGCTGTCGTGAGCCGCAGCAAAGAGCTTCGTGCCAACAACCGAGAACTCAACGATATTACTGTCCCGTAGGCCAGTATTGACCGCGTTCCAATGGGTGCCGTTATTCGTCGAGAGAAAAACGCCCCGAGAGTCAGTTCCAGCGAAGAGATTTGTGCCTATCACTGCGAGCGCCGTAATCGTACCGCCATATAAGTCACTGTTATTGACTTCAGTCCAGCTTGAGCCGTTGTTAGTCGAGAGAAAAACACCGCCGGTGTAAGTACCTGCGAAGAGATTAGGGCCGATGGCCGCAAGTGCAAAAATGGTGGTGGTCGTTAAGCCATTGTTGACCGCAGTCCAGCTAGTGCCGTTGTTGGTCGAGAGGTAAACTCCTAAGCTCCATTTCGCTGCAAAGAGATTTGTGCCGCTGACTACGATAGCGTCTACAGCGTTTGGCAAGCCATTATTGGCTCTGGTCCAACTTGTGCCGTTGTTTGTTGTGAGAAAAACGCCGCTATTAGTCGCAGCAAAAAGATTGGCACCCACCACCGCAAAGCGCGTGCTGAACCCCCCAATAGGTCCATTTGTTTGGACCCACTGCCCATTAGCAAACTTTGGCGTAAAAAAGAGGACTGCGATCGAGAGGATTAGGAGGCCTTTGAATTTCATAGCTGTAATTGAACGAACATCCGCCTTGAGGCACAGTCGCGGTAGTCGAAGAGCCTGCAAATATCAGTCCGCGAACCTGGAGGCATCGGCACCTTAAGCAAACGCAGAAGATGCCAGTCAGTTACAAGCTAAATCATCGTTTCGAGCCCTATTTACTCAGTATCATCTTCATCTCCCGATGCGTCCCGCTCGTTGTGAGGCACGCACTATAGATCCCACTCGCCAAATGCACTGCATCGAACTTCACGCTGTGCGGACCTGCCTCCATCGCTTGATTCACAAGTGTCTGGATGTGCCTCCCAAGCATATCAAACACTTCAAGCGTCACTACGCCTCGCACAGTCAGAACAAAACTGATCTCTGTTGAGGGATTGAATGGGTTGGGATAGTTTTGATTTAGTTTGAATGTCACAGGAAGTTCACTTGAAGAGACGCTACTCATTTCTGAGAGAGAACGTCTCCAAACGCCGCTGCCATACGTTCCCGCAAAGAGATTGCTACCGATCATTGCAAACGCATAAGCTTGAGTGCTCGGTAGGCCCGAATTGACGGCAGCCCAGCTTTTGCCATTGTTGGTCGTGACATAAACCCCGCCTCCCCCCGTGCCCGCAAAGAGATTCGCACCGCTCATGGCAAGTCCCGTGATACCATCCGCAATTGGCAAGCCGGTATTAACTGCTGTCCAGATTCCTCCATTATTAGTAGAGAGAAAAACGCCCGAAGTCCGAGCAAAGAGATTCGTGCCGTTTACTGCAAAGCCGTTCACATGAGCATGCGTCAAGCCAGTATTGACCGGAGTCCAGCTTGAACCGTCGTTGGTCGAGAGAAAAACGCCGCTGCTAGTCCCAGCAAAGAGATTCGTCCCGCTGACCGCTAGAGCATTGACATAATTGTCCTTCAAACCGGAATCGGCCGCTATCCAGTTTGCGCCATCGTTGGTCGAAAGATAAACACCGCCATAGCCTTCCATCCCTCCGAAAAGATTCGTGCCGTTCACCGCAAAGGAACTGGCAGGACTAGGCAGGCCGGCATTTGCCGCAGTCCAGGTGGTGCCGTTGATGGTGGAAAGATAAACACCCGAGCCGTCTATTGCTGCAAAGAGATTAGAGCCGCTTCCCACAAGAGCCTTGATACTATAGTGGTACTCTGGCAAACCGGTATTAACTGCGGTCCAGCTTACGCCGCCGTTAGAGGACAGAACAACATCGCTGCCCGCTGCGGCAAAGAGATTGCTACCGATTTCCGCAAAGGCAGTGACAAATGTGGCTGTCAATCCGTCATTCGACGCAGCCCAACCTGAACCGCTGTTGGTCGAAAGAAACACCCCGTCCGCCCCTCCTACCAAGAGGTCCGTGCCGATGGCTGAATATGCATCGACATAGACGTACTTCAGACCGGGTACCGGCCCGCTCCAGCTTGAACCGTTATTTGTCGAGAGGTAGGGACCAAGGTCAGTGGAGGCAAAGAGATTCTGGCCGATCGCTGCCATAGCCGTGACAGGTGGGTTCTTCAAGCCGGTATTAGGGATGGGTAAGCCAGAGTCGACTTGCGTCCAACTTGCACCATTGGTGGTCGAGAGAAAAACGCCATCGAATGTTCCAGCAAATAGACTCTTGTCACTCACCGCTAGAGTAAAAACATACGCGTTAACAGACAGGCCAGAGTAAACAGTAGTCCAGCTCAAGCCGTTATTTGTGGAGAGAAAAACGAAGCCGTGAGTTCCATTACGACTCCCTACAACAAGGTTCTTGCCGCTAACCGCAAGAGCAGAGATATCAGTGTTCGGCAAGTTGTTGTTGACCGAAGTCCAGTTTGATCCATCGTTAGTAGACAAATAAACGCCACTGCCTCCGGACACTGCAAAAAGATTCTTGCCGCTAATCGCAAGGGCAGTAACCTCGGCATTCGGCAAGCCCGTGTTGATCTCAGTCCAATTTAATCCGTTGTTTGTAGACAAATAAACTCCACCCCCAGCATTCATGAAATTGCCGGTCCCTGCAAATAGATTCGGGCCGCTCACCGCTAGGACGTAGACAAGAGGGTCTGTCAAGCCGTTATTGACTGCGGTCCAGCTTACACCATTGTTGGTCGAACGAAAAACGCCGCTTACAGTCCCTGCGAAGAGATTGGTGCCAATCACAGCAAAACTTCTGACCCCACCGCCATAAGGTCCATTAGTCTGCACCCACTGCCCACTAGCGAATTTTGGCGTGTAAAAGAATACGGCGATCAAGATGATTAGGAGGCCTTTGAGTTTCATAGCTGTAATTGAACGAACACCCGCCTTGAGGCACAGTCGCGGTGGTCGAAGAGCCTGCAAATATCAGTCCGCGAACCTGGAGGTATCGGCACCTTAAGCAAACGCAGAAGCTGCCAGTCAGTTACAAGCTAAATCACTGTTTCCGTGCCCTATTTACTCAGTATCATCTTCATCTCCCGATGTGTACCGCTTGTCGTAAGACTTGCAGTATAGATCCCACACGACAAATTCCCCGCATCGAACTTCACGCCGTGCGGACCTGCACCCATCGCTTGGTTCACAAGAGTTTGGATGTGCCTCCCAAGCATATCAAACACTTCAAGAGTCACGCTGCCTCGCGCAGTCAGAATAAAACTGATTTCCGTAGAGGGATTGAAAGGGTTGGGATAATTTTGATTGAGTTTGAATGTCTCGGGTAGATTGCTCGATGGGACACTACTCATTTCTGAGAGAGGGCGTCTCCAGACACCGTTGGCGTAAGTTCCAGCAAAGAGATTGCTGCCGAGAACCGCAAAGGCATTCACATCTGTGTTCGGCAGGCCCGCACTTACCTCAGTCCAGCTTGTGCCGTTGTTGGTCGAGAGATAGACGCCGCCACTATTTCCACCAGAGTAGCTGCCAGTTCCTGCGAAGAGATAAGTGCCCCTCACCGCAAAAGCGGTAACATCCATTTTAGTCAAGCCAGTATTGACCTGGCTCCAGCTTGCTCCGTTGTTGTTGGAACGAAAAATGCCGTTGTCGCGAGACCCTGCAAAGAGATTCGTGCCGCTTACGGCCAGGGTGTTGATCATCGTGTCGGTCAAGCCGGAATTATTGACAGACATCCACCTTGTCCCGTTATCGGTGGAAAGATAAACGCCGTCGCGATACGTTCCTGCAAAGAGATTTGTGTCACTGACGGCTATGGCATTGATATAGGTCCTGGAGCTAGGAAAACCAAAATCGCCCCCAGTCCAGCTCGTGCCGTTGTCTGTCGAAAGAAAAACTCCGCCTGGTGCTGTCCCAGCATAAAGAGTCATACCGTTAACTGCAAGAGCATTGACAATTCTGCCGTCCATTTCGGGAAGCGGAGCGGCCCAGCTGATGCCGGTGTTGGTTGAGAGAAAGACGCCAGCGCTTCGTCCCTCGTCGCCAGTCCCAGCGAAGAGAGTCGTACCACTCACAGCGAAGGCACGTATAGGAGCGTACCTCGAGCCGGTATCGACTTCTCGCCAGCTTGTGCCATAGTCGGAAGAGCGATAAATTGCTCCACCCGAAGTCCCTGCGAAGAGCAGCTGCGACGATCCGTACGCGCCAGTTACTGCAAAAGCATTGATAGTCGTGTTCGTCAAGCCAGTGTTTGACTCCGTCCAACTTGCGCCGTTGTTGCTCGAGCGATAAACCCCGCCTTCGTCCATTCCTGCAAAGACCATCCCGCCTGTTGCTGCAACGGCATAAATGTATGAAGCAATTGGAAGGCCTGCATTGACAGTTATCCAAGTTGTACCGTTGTTGGTTGAGCGAAAAACGCCACCATCGTAAGCAACTGCGTAGAGATTTGTACCGCTCACTGAAAAACCACCAACAAATACATTAGAGGCACCGTTATTGGCCGCTACCCAGCTTGTGCCGTTGTTAGTCGAAATGAAAATACCGCTGGACTCAATCGACGCAAAAAGATTTGCGCCGCTCACTCCAAAGGCGCGAACGTCAGTGTTTCCCAAACCGGTATTGACTTTTGGTAAGCCGGAATTAACCGCCGTCCAACTTGTACCGTTGTTGGTCGAAAGAAGAACGTCGCCACCAGAAGTCCCGGCAAAGAGATTAGTACCATTTGCAGCAAGTGCAGTAACATAAGTGTCCGTCAAGCGGGAATCCACCGAAGTCCAATTCATCCCATTGTTTGTCGAGAGGAACACACCGCCCTCCAGCACAAAAAGATTCGTGCCACTCGCCACGATGGCACCAACACCAGTATTTATCAATCCGGAATTGGCAAGAGTCCAGTCTGTGCCATTGTTCGTTGAGAGGAAGACACCGCCGTCGGTTCCTGCAAAAAGATTCGTGCCGCTAAGCGCAAGGACTCTGACATTCAAATTCGTTAGGCCGGTATTTACCGCCGACCAGCTTGCACCGCTATCAGTCGAATGAAAAACGCCGGCACCGTATGCTCCCGCAAACAGATTCGTGCCGGCTGCAGCAAAGCAGATGACGATTCCTCCGCAGGGTCCATTGGTCTGAACCCACTGCCCACTAGCGAATTTTGGCGTGTAAAAGAATACGGCGATCGAGATGATTAGGAGGCCTTTGAGTTTCATAGCTGTAATTGAACAAACACCCGCCTTGAGGCACAGTCGCGGTGGTCGAAGAGCCTGCAAATATCAGTCCGCGAACCTGGAGGCATCGGCACCTTAAGCAAACGCAGAAGATGCCAGTCAGATACAAGCTAAATCATCGTTTCGAGCGCTATTTACTCAGTATCATCTTCATCTCCCGATGCGAACCGCTCGTCGAAAGACTCACAGTATAGATCCCGCTCGCCAAATTTCCCGCATCGAACTTCACGCTATGCGGACCTGCATCCATCGCTTCATTCACAAGTGTTTGGATGCGCCTCCCTAGCATATCAAACACTTCAAGTGTGGCAACGCCTCGCGCGTTAAGAACAAAACTGATCTCTGTTGAAGGATTGAATGGGTTGGGATAGTTTTGATTTAATTTGAAAGTCACAGGAAGCACACTTGAAGAGACGCTACTCATTTCTGAGAGGGGACGTTTCCAAACGCCTGCGCCTTCAGTCCCAGCAAATAGATATGTGCTGCTCACTTCTAGGCAAACGACATAAGTGTTACTAGCCATGCCATTATTGGCCGCACTCCAGCTTGTTCCGTAGTTGGTTGAGAGAAAAACGCCACCACCGTAGATGCCGCAAAAGAGATTATTGCCACTCACCGCAAGGGCCAGGAGAGTAGTGTCCGCCAACCCACGATTGACAGAAGTCCAGTTTGTGCCATTGTCTGTAGAGAGAAAAACGCCTCCAAATCCACTCCCTGCAAACAGATTGCTGCCAATCACGGCAAAGGCGCGGATATCATCATTCGTCAAGCCATTATTGACCGCAGTCCAACTTGTGCCGCTATTGGTTGAGCGAAAAGGCCCACCACCCCAGAAACTGCCAGCAAAAAGATTCGAGCCGCTCACGCCAAGGGCATAGATACCATAGTTTGTCAATCCAGTATTAACAGAGCTCCAACTCGTACCGTTATCAGTTGAAAGAGAAACACCACCGCCCCACGATCCCGCAAAGAGATTCGAACCACTAACTGCAAAAGCACGAATCCAAGTGTTCGTCAGGCCGGTATTAGCTGCAGACCAACTTGCACCGTTATTGGTCGAGAGGTAAACGCCGCTGTGATCCGAACGGAAATCGCCGTTGTAAATTCCCGCAAAGAGGTTCTTCCCAATCACCGCAAGAGCATACACATAGGCATTTGGCAAACCGTTATTGACTGGGGTCCAGCTTGCACCATTATTTGTCGACAGAAATACTCCGCCGCGGAAAGCACCGCCGCTTTGGCGTCCACCAAAGTAGTGGCCCGTCCCTGCAAATACATTCGACCCGCTAACCGCAATTGTTCGGACAGCGCTAGTCGTCAGCCCGGTATTAACAGCTGTCCAGTTCTCACCGTTATTTGATGAGAGAAAAACGCCCTCAAGAGTTGATGCAACCAGTCTGGTGCTGCTCGTTGACAACCCGTAGACAGTCGAGATCAGGCTAGTATCCGTTGGGTGCCAGCTTCCGCCGTTGTCTGACGAGCGATAAACACCTCCTTCAAAAGTGCCTGCAAAAAGGTATGTGCCATTCACGGCAAGAGAATACACGGTTGACTGCTCCAAACCGCTGTTGACCTTTTTCCAGCTTGAGCCAAGGTTGGAAGAGAGATACAAGCCGCTACCGGTCCCTGCAAAAAGATTGGTGCCGATGCCCGCAAGTGAAGTAACAGTGGAAGCGCTCAACAAACCGGAACTGACTTGGTCCCAGCTCGTACCATAGTCGCCCGAGCGAAAAACGCCGAGGTATTCAGTCCCTATATAGATATACCCGCTGCTTGCCACAAAGGCGGAAACGGTATGTCCAGCCACACTGGTGTTGATCTGCGACCAGCTTGTACCGTTGTTGTTCGAGACAAAAACACCATCACGACTTCCTGTAAAAAGAGTCGTGCCGCTCACGGTGAGGAACATGGCATTACGGTTCGTCAGGCCGTTATTTACTTCGGACCAGCTAGCGCCATTATTTGTAGAGATGAAAACACCTCCGCCATAAGTCCCTGCAAAGACATTCGTATCAATCACCGCAAAAGCACGAACATGAGGGTTCGTCAAACCAGTGTTGGCAGCAGTCCAGCTTGTGCCATTATTGGTGGAGACAAAAACACCGCTACCGTCTGTCCCCGCAAAGAGTTCAGTGCCACTCGCCACGGAGCATAAAACGGCACCACCATAAGGCCCATTCGTCTGTACCCACTGTGCATTTGCATGAGGGGGAGTAATGCACATTAACGAAAGGATCGAGACAACTAGGAGTAGGTTCTTTCGCATAATTGGATTTGAGCGAGGACTTACCAATAGAGATATTCCACAAAGGAGAGTATCACGAGTACTTCAGTAACGGCAGTCAGGGCGATTACATTCGTTGTAGAAAGGGCAAATCCCAGTGCCCCACATTTGGAGCACTAGGAAGAAATTGAATGCGGAATTACTTTAGTGCCCTTGCGTCACTGTTACATCGAGTCGCATTCCGAGATCGGCGTGGCCGAGGATCGGACAGAGGATGTGATAGGTGCCCGGCGTCAGTGTAACATTCATTACGGCTGAGCCTAGCCCTGGAATCTCCTCTGGTAATGATTGCTCAACTCCATTTCCGTTTATCTTGAAGTTATGTTTGGTATTGCTTGAGTTGGTAATATGGAAAGTCTCATTACCTGCTGGGAATGTTGTGGGCATATGAATATGGAAATCGTCCTCGGTGACGTATACGTCCGCGCCTGAGCCATTCCATCTATAAGTCATTCCATTACTGCTGCTTTGCGATGTTGCACAGCCTGTGAGCAGACAGAAGCCAATCATGAACAGAAAGTAAGTGAAGTTTTTCATATATGGTTGAGTATTTTAGCACAGAAACTGTTTTATTTTCGAAATCACAAAAGATATGCCGTTGAACGGCAAATGCTGCATCGGGCATTACGCTTGTACTAAAGAGCTACACGCCCGAATTGCGCTTTTTTAGCATACGTCAGCGTACACGCATTAAACAATAATCATCATTATGAAGAATCACATTAAGTTGTCAGTTGCTGCACTATTGATCGCCGGGTCTTTTGCCAGCAGTGCCAATGCACAAGAGAAGAAGATCCCGCAATCAAAAGTACCGGTTGCTGTTATTACCGCGTTTAAGACCACGTATCCCTCTGCAAAGATCAAGGGTACGAACCAGGAAGTCAAAGCTGGGACTGTCTATTATGAGATCGAGAGCAAGGACGGCGCGGTAAAGCGCGACATCCTTTACGCAGCAGATGGCGGCGTGACCGAAGTCGAGGAGATTATCCCGGCTGCTCAGATACCATCAGCAGTGCAAGCCTCTGTGACATCCGGTCATCCGAATGCGAAGGTAAAGAGCGTCGAAAAGAACACACAAGGTTCGGTCGTTACCTATGAGATCCTCATGAAGGAGAAGGGCAAGAAAGCCTTCGAAGTGAGCTACAATCCGGACGGTACGATCGTGACGAAGACGATGTAAACGGAATCTCCCTTAGTCGGAGGAGCAGTTCAAAACAATTTGGGCGCGATGGGTGGATCTACTGCAGATCAGCCCTTCGCGCTCTTGTTTTAGGTGTCGATTCCAAGAGCACGCGAACCTGTGAGACTGTTGAGGTTGTTTTGGGAAAGCAGCACTACAAACCAACCGACTGGATGTCCAGCATAGCTTCTCGATCTCCAAGTATTTTGACTTCGCTGTTCATTCTGATCTTCCTCTCGTCATGTTCCACTCCTAAATATTGGTTGAGGCCGTTTGGCTGGATGCCTGGTGATTCAGGCCTTTACGCGTTTGTGCAAGGGGGTACTTATGTATATGAGTTTGACAAGGAGAAACATTTTGGTATGCTCTATGAGCCCTTTGCACGTTTAGATGCAAGCGGAAAAATAGAATGGATTGGCCTTAAGGATCAATCAAATCACGTTAGCATTTACGACTGGCCTAGTGGCGCAGTGAGTCTAGGATCATCAGTGGTTGGGACGTCCGAGGTTGGTCTTATTTCCTATGATCTTCTAACGAACACCTATATAGTTCTGGACTCTACTTCTACAATGTTGGGCGGGTCGTCTAATGGATTGATACTAGTCCAACAGGAGAAGGTGACCGACACCACCTATGAGGTTGATCCTGATGCAACTCACCACCCCGCTAGGTCTCGCTGGTTCCCCTCGAGGGAGCGTCACCGAACAGACACCCTTGAAGTGTATGACGTTGTCACTAATCGGTTCGCTCCACATCGATGGATCGTGCCACACGCTTGGCACGCGGATTGGCTTGGCGATGGGTTGTTCGGAGTTCGCCAAATCTACGGGCCGGATACAAAATATTCCATCATCGATACTGCCAGTTCAGAAATATTTCAGTGCAAAGATTGCCAAGACATTGTCGAGATCCATCGCATTGATTCGAATTCCGCCGTAGCCGTTCGCCGCAAAGATGTTTGTATTGTTCGCTTGCCTGATCTGGGGCTAGTCACAGTCTGCGCACCAATCAGCTACCTTATCCAATCTGCGCTCCTTAACGATTCAAGTTTGCTCGTGCTCACCCAAACGAAGGCCAAGGTCCCAAACAACGACGGTCAAAGCAGTTCTGGAGTCACCAAAGAAGGTGACCTCTACTTCGTAGACTATTTTCAAGTGTTCTACAACGATCTTACGCTTCTGAACATCCGGACAGGTCAGAGCAAGCTCATCGCGCCAAGGGTTATGGCGTTCGCGCTTTCGCATGACAAAAAACACGTCGCAGTCAGACCTTATGCTGAGAGCTATCGTTTGCGCATTGTGAACCTCGACGGCCAAGAGTAGGCCATAAAAAAACGCGAGACTAAGCTCGCGTTTTTTCATTCTCAAATTTGAGGTTGCCTTACGGCTTCTCTTCGGAGACCTTGACCAAATGTTTCACACGATTGATCATGCCGCGAATGGCGGGAGTGTCATCGTGGATTGCGACGTAGTGGGGACGTCCGAGACCGAGCGCCTTGATGGTGCGCTTATGGTTCTCGAGCGTATCGTTGATGCTGCGAGTCTGAGTGATGTAAAGCTTCTTTACCGCCATTATCGTAGTCCCCTGCTATCTAAAAATTTCTTAACCGTGAAACACGCGAGTAAGCGAAATACCGCGACGCTCTGCAACGCTGTTGGCGTCGCCGAGGGATTCAAGTGCCGCCATTGTGGCCTTCACGAGATTGTGCGGGTTCGATGAACCGCGTGACTTCGTGAGAATATCCTGCACACCGGCAAGTTCAAGCACAGCACGAACACCACCGCCAGCGATGAGTCCGGTACCAGGCGAAGCGGGCTTCAGAAGCACTTTACCAGCGCCGAACTTTCCGAAGACTTCGTGCGGTATGGTACCGCGACGCAAGTTGATCTCTTTGACGTTGCGCTTGGCATCTTCGGTCGCCTTGGTTACTGCGTCGGTAACTTCGTTCGACTTTCCTAGACCAATGCCGACGTGTCCGTTGCTATCGCCAACGCAGACGATCGCGTTAAAGCTGAAACGGCGTCCGCCTTTTACGACCTTGGCGACGCGGTTAACGGCGACGAGCTTGTCCTTGAGATTCAGTTCTGCAGATCGGATCTTTGCCACTTGATTTTGAATAAATCTTAAAACTTCAGTCCGCCTTCGCGAGCACCTTCAGCCAACGCTTTGACGCGGCCATGATAGAGGTAGCCATTACGATCGAAGATCACGCTGGAGATACCCTTCTTCTGAGCTTCCTGAGCGATGGCCATTCCGGTCTTCTTGGAAAGCTCCGACTTAGCACCCTTCTCACCGATCTTGCGTGAATCGGCAGCAGCGATGGTAAAGCCCTTCGTGTCGTCGATGATCTGTGCATAGATCGCACCATTCGAACGGAACACAACAAGACGTGGACGCTCTTGTGAGCCCTTCATCGCCTGGCGTGTCTTCAAGCGACGGCGCTCGTGGCGCTTTGCTTTATCCTTCAGTTTGAGTTTCGATGCCATAGTTTTCTATTCCAGGATGTCTGAGCTTGAGCCCAGACCACTCAACAAAATTTGAATTACTTACCTGCGGTCTTGCCGGCCTTACGAATGATCTTCTCACCAACGTACTTGATACCTTTGCCCTTGTACGGCTCCGGTGGGCGCATCGAGCGGATCTTCGCTGCGACTGCCCCGACCAGCTGCTTGTCAATTCCTGTGACCGTCACTTGAGTCGGAGCAGGCACATCGACTGTGATCTCTGCCGGAACCTGAAGTATGATCGGATGCGAAAAACCAAGCGCGAACTGGATCCACTTGCCCTTCTTCTCAGCCTTGAATCCGACGCCGACCATTTCAAGCTTCTTGACAAAGCCCTTCGTCACGCCTTCGACCATGTTGTTGGTGAGTGCGCGAGCGAGACCGTGCAACGCGCGCTGCTCAGCAACATCAGATGAGCGCTGAAACTTCACTTCGTTATTCTCGATGGTCATCGTGATGCCCTGAGGGATCGACTCTGAAAGCATACCCTTCGGCCCCTTTACGATGACGCGGCCCTCTTTTTCTTCGATCGACACGCCACTCGGGACTGTGATCAACTTCTTTCCGATTCTTGACATGGTCTCTACTTGTTGTGCTTACGCTGATCCACTAAGGGTGGACGCTGCAGCTATCTTAAAAAACCTATTCTAGCTAACGAGCGATACGTTCCTTCACCACACGTAGCAAAGTACTTCGCCGCCGACATTCATTTGGCGTGCCTGCTTATCTGTCATGACACCCTTTGGTGTCGAGATGATCGCGATACCGAGACCCGAAAGGACGCGAGGCGTTTCTTTCGCGGCGGTATAGCGGCGCAATCCGGGTGTGGAAATACGCTTGATCCCAATGATCGCCGGAGCGCCATTGGCATATTTCAGCGTGATCCTGAGCATACCCTGCTTGCCATCTTCCGAGCGCTCGACCGTCTCGATATAACCCTGCTCTTTCAGGATCTCGCTCATGGCGAGTTTCAAGTTCGAGGCAGGAACATCGACGTACTTATGTCGCGCCCTAAGGGCGTTACGCAGACGTGTAAGAAAATCTCCGATCGTATCCATTCACAAAAACTGCTACTGAAATCCGGAATGCTTGCTCAACAATTGTGCACTAAGATGACTGCGGTGCGGTGGCGGCGTCGCTCAAGCGACGAAGCCCACAGGTCAAGACTCGTTCGACGTTACGCCAACAAGGCGTGCAGCCGTTTACCAGCTCGACTTGCGAACGCCTGGGATCTTTCCATCCAAAGCGAGTTCGCGGAAACAAAGACGGCATACGCCAAACTTGCGGTAATACGCACGCGAGCGTCCGCAGCGATTGCAACGGTTGTGCTTGCGGGTCGCAAACTTCGGTATCCGCTTTGCCTTGACTCTAAGGGCTAATCTTGCCACGTGTGTATCTCGTTAGTCAGCTAAACTTGTACTTCTCTTCTTAACCCTGGGCCAATTCGCCTTCCTTCTTGCGGAAGGGAAGTCCAAAGGCCTTCAATAATTCGAGCGCTTCTTCATCAGTGTTCGCACTTGTGGCGAACGTGATGTCCATACCTGTGATGCGTGTCACTTTGTCGACATCGATCTCAGGAAAGATGATCTGCTCGCGAACGCCGAGCGTATAGTTACCGCGGCCATCGAACGACTTGTCGGGGATGCCACGGAAATCACGAATACGCGGAATGGCGGTCGTCATCAAACGATCCAAAAATTCGTACATGCGTGCACGACGAAGTGTGACGCGGCAGCCGATCGGCTGATTCTCGCGAAGCTTGAAGTTCGAGATCGACTTCTTCGATTTCGTGATCGCTGGCTTCTGACCGGAGATCGCTTCGAGATCACGAACGGCTGCTTCGAGCAATTTCTGGTCGCTTGTTGCATCGCCAACACCGATATTGATCGCAATCTTTTCAAGGACCGGCACCTGCATGACGTTGACGTAATTAAAACGCTTCATCAACGCAGGGATCACTTCCGTCTTATACTTCAAGTGCATCCGAGCCGGTGGTGCCGGACGATCGCCAGCCTTGGAATGGTCGCGCGGAGTCTCTTCGCCGCCCTTGGCGCGCTTCTCTTTCTTCTCACCTTTAGGTGCGCCGCCCTTGGCCGCTTTGTCGCCGCCGCCCTTACCAGCTTTGTCGCCACCCTTGGCTCCGGCTGCTGCTGCGCCCTTTTGTTTTTTCTCGTCCGCCATCGTATTCTCTTTCTTCTGTATGCTCGACGATAGTTGCCGTCGATAAAAATTGTTTACGCTATCGCTTCACCAGAACGCTTCGCAAAACGCTCGAACCGAAGCTTGCCACTGGCAGCCTGTACGCCGCGTTTGCCGACGCGTGTGCGTTCGCCGGTCTTCGGATCGACGAGCATCACATTTGAAATGTGGATCGGCGCTTCCTTCTGCGTAATGCCACCCTGCTGATTCTTCTGCGAAGGGCGCTCGTGTTTCTTCTGGACGTTCACGCCCTCGACGAGCACGCGCTCGGTCTCCGTATAGACGCGCAACACTTTGCCGCGCTTTCCGCGGTTCTTGCCAGTGGTGACTTCGATTATGTCGTTCTTCTTGATCTTCATCTCAAATTCTTCGTTATCTCGAAACCTCGGCGCTCAACTCAAGTGAGTGAGCTTCTCAGATCACTTCAGGTGCAAGCGAAATGATCTTCATGTATTGACGCTCGCGAAGTTCGCGCGCAACCGGTCCGAAAATGCGTGTGCCGCGTGGCTCGCCCTGCGCATTCAAGAGCACGACAGCATTCTCATCAAAACGGATGTAGCTGCCATCCTTGCGGCGCGTCTCTTTCTTGGTGCGGACAATGACCGCCTTCGACACTTCGCCCTTCTTCACCTGACCATTCGGGATCGCTGCCTTGACTGTAACAACGATAAGATCACCGACGCCAGCGTAACGGCGCTCATGGCCGCCGAGCACACGAATGCAGCGCACGCGCTTGGCACCCGAGTTATCTGCTACGACTAAGTTCGATTCTTCCTGGATCATGGCTCTTTACTGATACAATCTGTTACTAACGATCACCTGTTGCTGCAAAGGATCAAACGATCACTTCGCTCGCTCGACGACTTCGACAACACGCCAGCGCTTCGTCTTCGAAAGCGGACGGGTCTCCATGATGCGGACGGTATCACCCATCTTTGCATCATTGTTTTCGTTATGCGCGACGAACTTTGTCGTCTTCTTAAAATACTTTTTGTAAAGCGGATGCGGCACCTGGCGTGTCAGTGTGACGATGATCGTCTTATCCATCTTGTCGCTGACGACCTTGCCTACGCGCTCTTTGCGACGGCCACGTACAAGCTCTTCGGCGGCTGCCGTAGCGTTGGTCTCTTGTGCCGGTTGATTCTCTGCCATTGTAGTCAATTACTGATCTCGAACTCTTAATTCTTTGACGCCATCTCTTGCTCGCGCAAGGCAGTCTTCATGCGTGCGATGTCACGGCGGAGCGTATTGATCTGCGCGTGATTATCGAGCTGCCCGATCACCTTCTGGAATTCCAGGGTAGTGATACGCGACTGATTCTCCGCGATCTGACGCTTCAGATGTGCGGTGTCCTGCGACTTCAATTCCGAATACTTTAACCCCTTCATCCCGTTGCTCCTCGAATTACTTTTTGGTTGCTACTTCCGCCACATAATCTGGGCGAGTGACCATCTTGGTCTTGACCGGCAGCTTGTGCGACGAAAGGCGCATTGCTTCCTCGGCTACCTCTTTCGATACTCCACCGATCTCGAACATCACACGACCCGGACGCACGACTGCGACCCAGAATTCCGGCGAACCCTTACCTGAACCCATACGAGTTTCAGCAGGCTTTTTCGTGATCGGCTTATCGGGAAAAATGCGGATCCAGATCTTACCATCGCGCTTCATCGTACGAGAAAGCGTGACACGAACGGCTTCGATCTGACGACTTGTGATCCAACCCGATTCCAGCGATTTGAGGCCGAACGTGCCGAACGATACAAGCGTACCACGACTTTCGACGCCCGAGACCTTCCCGCGCTGTGTCTTACGATATTTAACTCTTTTCGGAAGAAGCATGACTACCTTTTGCTCTTAAGAGCCCACAAATGGGCACTTCCCTATTCTAATTACTTTGTTTCGGACTTGAGCTTCAGGCTCGCAGTCACAAAGGCTTGGGACGCGCGCTGGTACGATGATAAGAATTTCGCGCAGAAGCTCGAAGAGGATAACCTTATTCGCGCTTATGTAAAGAACCGTCTTAAGC
>Ga0207112_1033_pt1 | contig 36158 bp, 20 predicted proteins | sample Alteio_BWMinHeat_72_FD_153549 | JGI IMG/M metagenome (GOLD analysis project Ga0207112, IMG submission 153549) | Enriched cells from forest soil in Barre Woods Harvard Forest LTER site, Petersham, Massachusetts, United States -... | ecosystem: Environmental > Terrestrial > Soil > Temperate forest >...
TCTTTTCAAAAAACTGGCGGATGACGGATTAGTAAGCCTTATCAGATGCTGACGCTACTCCCATCGGTACGCCTGCCTTAGTGCGTGTAACGTTTGCACCGCGAACAACCCAGTATCTTGGATCGAAGCAAGGGCGCTGGCGGAAGAACTCAACGTTATCGAAGCGGTTGACCATCGCGAGAAAGTCAGGGCTGCAGAACAAGAAGCTCACCGGCTGATCATCAACCATCTGTTGCTGAAGCTGGTGTTCGAGTTGGAGACGCTTCGGCTTGTCAAATTCCAATTTGATCTCATCCATCAAACGATCGGCAACCGGGCTGCTATAGCAGTAAAAGTTTGATCCTTTGTGTTCGATCTGCGATGAATGCCAGAGCTGGTAGAGGTCCGTCTCGGTAGCATTCATTGCCCAGGCGTTATAGCACGCGTCATAATTATGACCCTTGGTGTTTTCGAGGAACACACTCCATTCGAGAGCCTGAACACCTGCCTCGATGCCGACCTTACGCAACTCTTCCGAAATGATCAGGAGAATTTGCTTGCGAACTTCATTCCCACTGTTGACCTGGAAAGTGAACTTAAATGGCGTTTTCTTTCCATTGATCACCTTGTCAAGTATGCCATCACCATCGGTATCTTCCCAGCCAGCTTCCTTCAGCATCTTCTTCGCTTCTTCAACATTATAGCCAGGCTGCTTCAGTGTGTGATCATACTCCGGCTGTACAAATCCGACCGGTCCATCATTTTTTCTAACTTGACCTTTGAAAATAGAAGCTTGGATGCGATCTCGATCGATAAGCATCGTGAGCGCCTTGCGAACATTTTTGTCCGTAAAGAATGGTCTCCGATTATTCCATGCGATCATGGTGACATTATTCCAATACACGGTATCCTTGCGGAGAAACGGCATCTTCGCGGTGTCTACCTGGGTCAGGAATTGATCTGGCTTCAAATTATCAATGATATCGAGATCCCTTGCCTTGAGAGCTGTTAAGGCGGCATTCTGATCGTTGATCGTTTTGAAAATCAGAGTGTCTGGATAGGCTTCATTCCATTTGATCTCCTGTGCCCAATAATTTGGGTTGCGCACGAGAACGAGCCGGTCATTTGTTACCCATCCTTTGAAGACATATGGACCTGAACCAATCTGAAACTTTGGCTCACGGGCGATCTCGGAAGACTCAAAGGTTGTCGCAAATTCCTTGACTGCCGAATTTTTCGTAGCAGGGTTTTTGAGATCGGCCCAACTCTGTTGGTCCGTAAGTCCTTTGGGATCAAGAATGTGTTTTGCAAGAATCTTCACATATCCTCCACCAAGGACGTTGTCGGCATCAAAGCGAGCCTTGCTCAATTTGAAAGCAACCTTGCTACGATCACCGTTGGGATTGTAGACGCTATCGAGGTCACCGAAATAACCTCTGAGCGATTGGGAGTTGATCACAAGTGGATTCAGCACGGCCTTCATGCTGAAAATAATATCGTCTGAAGTCACTGGCTGACCATCAGACCATTTCGCCCGAGGATCCATCGTGTATGTATAGATCAGATGATCTGCGGAGACTTCCGGCAGCGAGGCGAGGCTCGGAATCAGCGCCAAGGTACGAGGGTCGTTGCTATTAAGCGATTCCCAGATCTCGCCCTGCACATAGGCGCCATTTGCGTCGGTTGATGTGTAAGGGTTCATTCGCTCGATGTCCGAAAGCATCCACCAGACAACCTGGTTGCGTGCCGAGACAACCGAATTCTTCTTACCACAACTGCTAATGCCAATGCTCAGGACGAGCGCGGCGACAACGAATGTGCCTGCCAATTTGAGACGATTCATCAGGGAAAGATCAAAAGTGAACACACAAAACGCCCCAACTTACCGGGCGAAATTACCGGTATGAGAATGCTAATTGGGAGACTTTGGTGCTATGATTTGTCTGCGCCGCTTGTCTTCGTCATGCGGCTAACCTGAGCCTGCAACCAGCCAAGCGGCGTGAGCGAAATACTTTGTGTGGATTCCGACGCTTCGCTCAGGCGGCTGTCGTGTGCATGCAGGATATCGCTTCGAGTGAGTATCGCGACAACGCGCAAGGGATTGCCACGAAGCACCACAGGCAAGCGCCCGACGCGCTCTTGCACCATCAAGTCTGCTGCTTCGCGCAAGGTGTTATCGGCATAGACGACTGCCGGAGCGCGATTGATCAGACTTGCAATTTCGGAATTACCGGAGCGGTCCGCATCAAAAAGATCGCGCCTTGAGATGACACCAATTAGATAGCCCTCATTATCCAAAACTGGAAAGCCTTGGTGTGTGCTGCCAGTCGCGTGCTCTGCGATCCAGGAGCGTACTTCTGAGAGCATGCGATTTGCGTTCAGCGAAACCACTTCTTCGGTCGCAACTTCATTTACGGTCATGCGCTGCAAATGATCGGCGGCATAATCTGAAGGTACACGCAAACCGCGACGAGCGATCTTTTCCGTCATGATCGTCTGCTCCATAAACATGCTCGAGATGAGATATGCACTCGAACATGCGCCGAGCAGCGGCAGAAGCCCCGAAGATTGCAGCGTAGTTTCAAAAGCGAAAATGACGGATGCAAGTAACGCGCGCGACGCACCGGCGAATAGTGCAGCCATACCTACGAGTGCGGCCATTCGAATATCAAGATGGAGATGCGGAAACATTGAAAGCGCAAGTGCTCCCAGCACTGCCCCGATCGCTCCGCCAATTGTAAAGAGGGGTGCGAGCGTCCCACCCGAAGTACCGCTACCAAGCGCGATGGACCAACTTAGGAATTTGAAGATCGCTAACAAGAGGAGCGCTTTAACCGTCAAATCGCCTGAAAGCGTATGCGCGATATTATCATATCCGACGCCAAGCGTGTGAGGAAAGAAATACCCGATGATACCGACGGCCAATCCGCCGATCGCTGGCCACCACATCCAATTGAGAGGAATGTGTTCGAAGAGATCTTCGATCCAATACGCGGCTTTGGTGATCGCGATGCTCAAGAAGCCAACGATGATACCGATTGCGATATAGCTTGCGAGTGCGCCTTCGGTTGGGATACCGAGATCCGGCATACGAAAGACAGGCTCCATTCCGACAAACGCGATCCTGACAGCCATCGCCGCAACGCTCGCCAGCGCGACAGGAATGAACGAGCGTGATCGGAATTCAAAAAGTAGCAATTCGATTGCAAGCAATACAGCGGACACCGGGCTGCCAAAGATCGCGGCCATGCCAGCTGCGGCGCCTGCTGCAAGTAATGTTTTGCGTTCATCGGCAGTAGTCTTGAGCAGCTGCCCGATGAGCGAGCCGAGTGCTCCGCCAGTTGCGATGATCGGTCCTTCCGCGCCGAACGGCCCACCGGTACCGATCGCGATTGCGGCAGATATTGGCTTCAGCAGAATGATCCGAGGAGGAATACGGCTCTGTTTCATTAGCACGTTCTCCATTGTCTCCGGAATGCCATGACCACGGATTGCAGCTGAGCCATAGCGCGCGATCACGCCAACAATAAGTCCACCGATCACCGGCACTATGATCACCCAAAGACCCAACTGATTGTCAGCGGGTGAAGAAAAGTTGACAGAGAGGCGATTATAGAACGCGAGATTCGTAACAAACCCAATGAGCGCCACAACCAACTGCGCGACAACTCCTGCCAACAAGCCGATCGCCATCGCGATCATCGTGATGAAGAGTATCCGCCGATCACCCAACTGCTTTCGCAACGGGTACACGACATCTGGAAATGCTGCATCTGGACGTCTCGTCATGTCGATCTCGCGTTTGTTTATTAAGACTTCTTGATCTTCTTTCGAGAAGCCGCCTCAAAGAAGAGCTGCGGTTCTTTATTGCTCATACCGGATGTCGCGATGAGCTTGCCGAGGGACTGCGCAAGCGTCTTGCGCTCGCGCGGCGCCATTTTCTGGAGACCTTCAAAAAGCATGTCCTGCGCGGTCTTTGGCGCTTGCTCCAATCGCTTCCTGCCTTTAGCGGTGAGTGAGAGCACCAATTGCCGTGCATCGCTTTTCGAACGCGCCCGGTCAATGAGTTTCTCTTCTACCAACTTTGCTACCACGACCGAGACTGAACTTTGATGCGTATGCGTGCGCACTGCGAGTTCATTCAACGAAAGCGTTTCGGCAGTTGCAAGTTGCGCAAGGACGAAAAGCTGTGCTCCGGACAAACCGGCCGTTTTCTCCGCTTGTCGCGAAGAGACTCTCAGGGCCTGCACGATCGTACGAAGCCCATTAATAATATCCCCTGTATCGGATGACATTGGCAATCGACTCTTTTATATGGGAGCCCATACAACTATCGGGAGGATAGGTTGAGTTCAACTTTAATTCGGAACCGGGAAAGCTATCTCCCCCGGAATTTGGGTTTGCGCTTCTCGACGAACGATCGATGGAATTCCTTGTGATCCTCGGATTGCAGCATCAGCGCCTGTGCTGTTGCTTCCTGTTCGATGGCGCTTACGAGGTCCATGTTCCATTCGTTGTTGATCAGGCGTTTCGTGAGTCCGAGCGCCATGGATGCGCTTTCGCTCAAGCGTCTTGCGAGCGCCATTGATTCTGAGTTGAGCGTGCTGAGCGGTACCACTTTGTTTGCGAGTCCCACACGGTAAGCTTCTGCGCTGGTGATTGTATCGCCGAGCATGAGCATTTCTGTTGCGCGTGCGAGTCCGACAACTTTTGGTAACAGATGAACCGCACCCATATCTGCTGCAGTGAGCCCGACTTTCTGGAAGAGAAACGCGATCTTCGCTTCTTCTGCGAAGATTCGGAAATCGCTTGCGAGTGCGATCACCGCGCCCGCGCCTGCTGCAATGCCATTGATCGAGGCGATGATCGGCTTCTCGAGCTGACGCATATTCACGACGAGCTCACCGGTCATCCGCGTGAATTCAATCAAACCTTTAATATCCCGCTTAAAGAGCTCGGCGATGATCTCATGCACATCACCGCCCGAGCAAAAGCCTTTGCCATTGCCCTCGATGACGATCACCTTCACGGCATCGTTGCTGCGAAACGAATACATCAGATCGGCAAGATCGCGATAGACCTTTAGCGTAAGTGAATTCAGTGTGTCAGGTCGCATGAATTGTATGCGAGCGATACCTGCTTCTTCAGCGTAGTGAAAAGAGTCTGTTTTCATGCGGGATGTCGTTCAAAAAAATCGATCGCTCGTTTGGCAACCATCTCGGGAAAAAACTCCATGACAATGTGCTTCGTATTTGGTACGACAAGAAGCTCCGAAGTGGGGATCGTCTGCTTCATATCGATCGCAATATCGACAGTAAAGAATGAATCACGATCACCCGAAATGATCAGCGTTGGGGCCTTGATGTCCTTCAATGTTTCGAGAGGAACGTTAATATCGCACTCTGGGAGCCGGAAATCGTAGAAGGTTTGCGCAAGAAAACGCCAATAATCCTCCCCTAATACCTCATTTGCTGCCTTATAATATCGAATTAACCTCGGACTGAGCAAATCTGGTGATCGATAGAACTTCCTGGCTTCAAGTGGCACGCGGTATGTAGCAGAGTCTATTACCATCGCTTTTACCAGATCAGGTGCATAGCGTGCTACACGAAGCATCGTCATTCCACCTGAACTTGCTGCGAGAAATCTCGCCGATGGTACGCGGAGCTCTTTGAGAAGACCGATAATATCACGCGAGTTCTGCTCGTGTGTCCAGAGCGGGGATGGATTATTCGAACGTCCATGCCCGGGAAGGTCGACGAGATAACAGGTATAGTGCTCGGTGAGGACTGGAAGAAGCGGGTAAAACCGCGAGCGTGCATTCGAGCTAAAGTTGTGGAGACAGATGAGCGGGTCTCCACTTCCGTGCTTTTCGTAATAGAGATCGACATCACCAATGCGAATGGTGGTGCCCTTCGATTTCCGGTCTGAAAGATTTGCGGGCGACCGATCGTTCGAATGGATGATTGGCTGTCCTAAAGTGTGTTCGTTCAAAATGAGAGACAATACGCTTCACGCAAAATTACGTCGAGTGTTCGGTAGAAATAAGATTCGTTAAGAAAAAGTACAGATAACATGTTCGGTAAATCCAAAACTGAGGCTTCCTATGAAGCCCCATCCGATTCTCAAAGCCGCGAGAATATGCGGACGGATGTCGATTTGCCCGTTGCGATTCCCGCGACCGTTCGTCCCGAGCGCAAGAAGGACTTTCCTGTAATCAACTATATCATCGGCTCACAGAAGCCTGAGAAAGCAGCCGCTAAACCTGATTGGCGCTCTTGGAAAAATACTGAATTCACTGCTTCGTGGATCGGTCAATCGACCGTTCTAATAAATTTTTTCGGTACATGGATCCTGACCGATCCGATCTTCAGTGAGCGATGCGGGCCGCGTCCACTAGGCGTTGTTACGTTCGGGCCACGTCGTCTTGTCGAGCCTGCGCTCGAGATCAATGATCTACCTAGGATCGACCTGCTGCTTATCTCCCATGCGCACATGGACCACACTGACATGCCGTCGCTTAAAAAACTGACGAACGCGAAGCATGTCGTTGTTGCAAAAAATACTGAAGATATTTACAAGCATTTGAAATTCGATGATCTGCAGGAGCTCGATTGGGAGAATGATCTGTCCTTCGCAGATCTGGAAGAACTCCGTGTTGAAGCGATCGAAGTCAAGCACTTCGGCTGGCGCTTCCCGTGGGAGGCATGCCGAGGCCGAAATGAAAAGAATGGACGCAGCTTCAATGCATACTTAGTCGAGAAACGCGACAGCGCAGGCAACATGCGCCGCTTCGTCTTTGGTGGAGATACGGCGTACACGAAGTCGTTTGCGAAGATCGGAGAACGCATGCGCTTGTTTGGTGAGAAGATCGATCTAGCAATCATGCCGATCGGTACGTATAATCCATGGATCGGTGGACATTGCAACCCTGAGCAGTCATGGCAAATGACCGAGGAAATGAATGCTGAGACGATCCTGCCGATTCACTGGAATACCTTTACGCAGTCATCCGAACCTCGGTACGAACCGATCGAATGGCTTCAGAATGTCGTCCAGGATCACGAGCGCATCGCGGCCAAAGAAATTGGCGCGACGTGGAATATTGAATAGTTGACTACGTCATTTAGCCTCCGCTACGGCGGACACTAATCGTTCGCATTCGATCAACTGCTCGCCAAGAACCTCCCCAGTCCGTTCTATCTTTGCCTACCAATTAGCCACACCAACGCACACCGTGGAAGCAACTCTCATCACAAGGGCGCAATCAGCATCAACCAACGAACAAGTACCATTTGAGCGCGAGCTTCCGGATTCGCTCGATCGACTTATGGAGCTTGCCCATAATTTTTGGTGGAGCTGGTCGCCCGAGGCGCGCGATCTCTTTCGATCGATCTCGGTGACACTCTGGCGCAGGACCGATCATAATCCTGTGCTCATGCTTCGCATGGTCACGGAAGATCGGCTGCAGAAGCTCTCGAACGACCCGCAGTTTCTGACGCGCTATAATCATCTCCTGGCATCGTTCGACGAGATGTTGCACACGAAGAAGACGGAAATGACGAAGCACTATCCCGCACTCGCTGAAAAAGAAGTTGCCTACTTCTCGGCTGAGTATGGACTGCACTCGAGTCTGCCCATCTATTCCGGAGGACTTGGTGTGCTCGCGGGTGATATCTGCAAGACGGCGAGCGACCTCGGCCTTCGGTTCACGGCAATTGGGTTCATGTATCCTCGCGGTTATTTCGATCAGCGGATCACAACAGATGGCGAGCAGCTTGCAACGTACAATCACATCGTGCCGGTGAACGTTGCGATCGAGCATCGTTTTCTCAAGACCGGCGAACCAGCGATCGTCTCGCTGCCGCTTGAATCACCTGACGATCTTCTGCATCTTCAGATCTGGCAGGTGCGCTGCGGTCGTACGCGGATGTTCCTTATCGACTCGGACCTTGATCTTAATAAACCCTGGAATCGTGATATTTCGACACGCCTCTATGGTGGCGATCAAGAGTATCGTCTGCGGCAGGAAATCGCTCTTGGCATGGGCGGCGTCCGGGTGCTCAAGTTGCTGAATATTAAACCCGATGTGTGGCATGCCAATGAAGGACACGTCGGATTCATGCTGCTCGAGCGACTGCGGCTCGCGATCCAATCGGGGATGAATCTTCAAACGGCGACAGCGTATGTTCGCAATTCAAGTTTGTTCACCACGCACACGCCTGTACCCGCTGGTCACGATTCATTTCCTTTCCCGCTCATCGAACGATACTTTGCTCATTACTGGCCGCAGCTTGGTCTGGACAAGGAGACTTTTTTTGAGTTAGGCCGGCACCACGAGGTATGGGGCGAGGGATTCAACATGACTGCACTCAGCATGAACCTTGCTGGGCAATCGAATGCAGTGAGCAAGCGGCATGCGGAAGTCACGCGAGCAATGTGGAGCTCGCATCTGCCAGAACGACTGACGAGCGTAACAAATGGTGTGCACATTCCCACCTGGATCGCCCCGGAGATGAGCATGCTATTTGATAAACGCCTCGGCAAAGACTGGGGCGAACACTTGAACGATCCCGCCTATTGGGAGAAGATCGATAAGATCGATGATGTAGAGTTTTGGGAAACGCGACAACATTGCAAAGCAAGCTTAATGTCGTTCATTGCTTCGAGGATCAGAAGGTCATGGCAAGCTGGGACACTGACTACAGCAGGGTTTGTACCGGCCGGTGCGGTGCTCGATCCTTCTATTCTCACGATCGGATTTGCAAGACGCTTCGCAACTTACAAGCGCGCAACGCTCATCTTCCACGACCTTGAACGTTTGATGCGCATTGTGAACGATCCTATTCGCCCCGTGCAATTCATTTTTAGCGGCAAGGCTCATCCTGCCGATGAAGGCGGAAAGCAGATGATCAAGGAAGTGTATTCGTACGCGAAGGATCCAAAATTCGCCGGGCGCATTGCGTTTATCGAAAACTACGATATGCACGTTGCAAAAAATCTGGTTCGAGGCGTCGATATCTGGATGAACAATCCGAAAGCGCCTCTCGAAGCCTCCGGCACAAGTGGCATGAAGGCCGGGATCAACGGCGTACCAAATTTCTCGATCCTCGATGGCTGGTGGCTTGAAGGATTCAAAGGCAACAACGGATGGGGACTCGACGGGTCAACAACAGGCACTCAAGCCGAACAGGACGCCGCCGATGCTACAAAAATGTACGAGACGCTCGAACGTGAGATCATCCCGCTCTACTACGACAAAGGCTCCGATAGCGTACCTCACGGATGGGTGCAAGTTTCCAAATCCTCCACAAAAACAGTCATCCCAGGCTTCAGCGGCGAGCGAATGGTGGGCGATTATATTTCGCAGTTGTATGCGAATGCGGTGTGAGGGGGAGCGGGGAAGTGGTCAGTGGCCAGTGGTCTGTGGTCAGTGGGGGAATTGAAATTCTGACAGGTATCAAAAGCTCGGAGTAATTTTGTAAACTACTCTACGAGGTCCGCGGAGTCGCGCCCCGTGGGGTTACGTTGGTCCGTATTCAATTGGGTCTGTAATTAGTCATTAGAACATCCAAGTCCCTCAGGTCCAAACAGCATTTATAACAAATGAAAATTCAAAGCTACAGGGACCTCAAAGTCTGGCAGTCCTCAATGGATCTTGTAGAGTTGGTATACAAAATGACTCGGAGCTTTCCGACATCGGAGAAGTTTGGCTTGATGAGTCAGATGCAGCGAGCAGCGGTTTCGATACCTTCGAACATAGCCGAAGGAGCTGGGAGAAATCACACCAAAGAATATTTGCATCATCTTGCGATGGCTTACGGGTCTTTGATGGAGCTGGAAACGCAGATTCAGATAGCAGTCCGACTAAAGTACCTGACCAAGCAGGAAGTTATTGAAGCGTGGACGATTGCAAGTGAGACAGGCCAAATGTTAAACAAACTCATGGTAGTCCTCAAAGCAAAGCTATGAGAAAGTAGTCACCGGTCAGTGGCCAGAGCAATGAAATCGGAGTCCCCCACTGACCACTGGCCACTGGCCACTGACCACTTCCCCACCTCCCTACTTCCCCTTCCGCGCATCACTAACAATCGTCCCTGTATACACCGTACGTTCAGGCCCATGCACTACTCGCGAAAAGCGATGATAGTGTGCGCCTTCATGCTTATACTTTGATAAAGGAGTCGTTAGTATGAATTTCGCTCCCTTCTTCGTTTGCACATACCACTTTCCATCCGCGCTTTTGTGCATGCGGCCGGTGATGTCGATATCCATCACCATCAAGTCGACCGGATGCTGTTGTTCTGCATCCTGCACCTGTATCAGCTTTACGACTTCACCAACCATGCACGGCGACATTGCTCCCTTCGTAGCTGCTACGAGAACAGTCACGTGCGCATTCGGCACATGAACCCGCGCCATCATTTCGGTGTCGCTGCTTAATAATTCGTAGTGCTTGCTATCGACATCGAGATACCAGCAGCCCCCTTCGAGGTTGGTATGGATCATCTTGCCCGAAAGCAGAAACTGCTGCGCAGCCGCTACCTGTGCTCCAAATGCGAGGAACAGTGTAAGTACAAACGCCAAGAATGTTTTCATTGGATCTTTCGATAAGCGAGTGTCTGGCAAGCGTAATAACAGCGATCGTGCCAAGGCAATTTCGTATAGAAGGGTGGGCGTTGAGGAAACAAAATTCATTCGCAGAATATGGTCCAAATAGGCATCAGGTGGCTAATCGGGATTTCAATTGAGTATCTTGCAGGTTCAATAAGTAATTGACCATCCATCATAGTCCCATGGGTTACGAATCTTTTCTCGAACAACTGCCGCCTGTCGATATGTGGGGCGAACGGATCTATACGACCACCGACTTCGACTACCCCGAAGAACTGAACGCCGCGAGCGAACTGCTTGACCGCAACGTCGCCGAAGGCCGCGGCGATCGAGTCGCGCTTCGCTACCGTACTGCCACATATACCTATGGCGAGCTCCAGCAAACTGTAAACAAAATGGGCAACGCGCTCATGAAGCTTGGTGTAAAAAAGGGCGACCGCATCCTACTTCGCTTCCCGAACAATCCGACGGCGGTGGCGGTGTGGCTTGCGACGCTTAAGATCGGTGCTGTTGCAGTGATGATCATGCCCATGCTCCGTTCGCGAGAAATATCCTATCGGGCCAATGACGCCGAGTGCTCAATGCTGATATGCAATGTCGATTCGATCGATGAAGTCAAGCGCGCCGAACCGCAGATGAAGACGGTGAAACAGATTCTTGTTACTGACGGCATCGACGATAAGTATCTCTCGTTCGAATCCTTTTGGGAGAATGAGAGCACTGAACTTGATGCTGCAAAACTTTCGCGGCACGATCTCTCGCTTATCGGCTACACCTCTGGTTCGACGGGCGATGCAAAGGGCACTGTGCATTTCCAGGATGATGTACTTGCGATCGCGGATGGTTATGCCAAGAACATTCTAAGCCCAACCGAGGACGATATCTTCACTGGGCATCCATCGCTTGCATTCACATTCGGACTTGGCGGCTTGCTCGTGTTCCCGTTTCGCTTCGGTGCTTCGGTCATACTGCTTGATCAATTCACTCCCGAGAATATGCTCAAGACGATCGTCGACTACGGTGCCACGATCAGCTTCTGCGCTCCGACGTGCTATAACATGATGATGCGGCTCGATGAAAAGGGTACGTTTGATCTTTCGCGTCTTCGCGTTGGTGTCAGCGCAGGTGAGACGCTGCCGAAGCTGGTCTACGAGCGGTGGAAGAAAAAATATGGAATCGACTTGCTCGACGGCATTGGTTCGACAGAGATGTTGCACATCTTCGTCTCGAACAAACCTGGCGAAGTTCGCGCCGGTGCAACGGGCAAGCCGGTCCCAGGATATGTAGCAAAAGTGGTTGATGATGATGGCAACGATGTAGCGCCGAATACTCCCGGGTTGCTCGCCGTAAAGGGTCCGACGTCCTGTCGGTATTGGAAGAAGAATGACCGGCAGAAGGGCTATGTCAAGGACGGCTGGAATATTCCGGGTGATGTCTTTATGATGGATGATGATGGATTCTTCTGGTATCAATGTCGCAACGACGATCTGATCATCACAGGTGGCTATAACGTATCTCCTCCAGAGCTCGAAGCAGTACTGAACGAACATCCTGCCGTGAAGGAATCGGCAGTCGTTCCAAAACCTGACGAATTGCGCGGTTCGATCGTAAAAGCCTTCGTAGTCCTTAAGCCGGGCAACGATCCGACCGAAGAGCTTGTGCAAAGCATCAAAGATCACGCAAAGCGAGAACTTGCGCCTTATAAATATCCTCGCGAAATAGAATTCATTGATGCCTTACCGAGGACGGATACCGGAAAGGTGCAGCGATTCGTGCTGCGCGATCGTGCGAAACTGGAAGCGGCCGTGTAATTCACCTCGGGGTCGTAGCGGATGTGTGAAAACTTTTGTCATAGTTCGTGACCCGCACCTTCGATTCTGAGCCGAAATCGGCAATTTTGCTCGTTTGTGCAAATTCGTTATTCATAATTCTCCTTCTCACAGAAAACGATGGGGTTTACTTCGGACAATGTTGCGTAAGCTTTGGTTTGCGTTCAAAAAACCATGGCGGACTCGGAGTAGCGTGAGCTTTGCTCGCGTTTGAAAAATGATCGAAGGACATTGGCTGATAGAGATCGCGCGAAATCGAACGGGACCACCCTATCGCTAGTGAGAACCCATCTTGAAGCCTTAAAGTTCCATTAAATATAGCATTAATTCGAGGACCCCGACATTTCGCAAATTGAACGATCCCAAGAATTACATTGGACAAACTCCTTCCTTAACATGAAGTCAGGCTAGCGCTTCACATGGGTTGAGCCGAAATGAAGCAGTGTCATTGAAGTTACATTCAGAATGAGATGATTATTTGACGATCGTACCTCTTTGCAAGAATATATTTTCAAATGCGCGCACACTTAGTGAATATCTGATGTATCTTCGTTTTGATTCTTTGCAACCCCAAAGAATTTTGCCGATTGATTAAAGTGGTCTATAGCCGCTGTTCCGAAATCTTGCAGACGTTCTGCACTCAATCGACTCCCGCCCCGATCAAGTGGTCCCGGCCTCAAGGTTATTAAGCTGAATCTGATCCCTCTCGCGTAATTCTCGCGTCCGGAATCTCCTAAACCTGAACCTAAACGGTGGAGCGCTCGAATCCGACCGGCCGCCATAAACGGAAAAGAAACGCATTACACAAATGAAAACACGAATGATCTCTCCATTAAGTGCATCCATTGTTACTCGAGCGACCGTCAACACGCAGCATGAATCCCTTCAACCTCAACTAGCACATGCAGTGAAGTCTCTACTGCTTCTCATGGTCGGATCGCTCCTTCTCGTTTACACAGCCCGAGCGCAGACTCCTACTGAAGTTAATGCAAGCGCTTCCGCATATTCGCCCTCAATAGTCTGCATTCCCGGTACCAACAATCAAGTTTCAGCTTATACGGTTGAGAACCCGACAACTGGAAAGCGCACGATTCAGGTCGACGTATCCTCGGATAATGGAGTCACCTGGCGTCACTCAGACCATACTTTACCTTCAGCCCCAACCTCCATTGGAGGAACGAACGCTTGCATGGACGAACCGGAACTCGCGTTGCTTGGAACAAATACTAACGACGGTGTTGTGCTTATGTTTAGAGCATGGGATCCAGATCCTTCTTACGAAGCAGGTAATGAGAACAATGCCTTAGCCCCATCCTATCACGGTCAACACGGTACAATTTTTTGGCATTCGGGGGTCTACTATGTGGCATCAAACAATCCACTCTCTCAGACAGGCTTTGCCAGATTTAGCGACGACGACTGGGGGTGGAATGATCTAAGCGGCACGTTTCACACTGCGGCCCAAACCCTTGAGGAGATTACGTCTAATCCGAGCGGAAATCCCAGTCTGTTCGCAACTCTTGACCATCCGCGTTTGGCGTCACGCGTCGATTATATCTCGGCAACAGGACCACTTTACTGCGGGATGATCTGGGAAAAGCGTATTTACAAGCGTTCGACAGGAAATATTTATAATGGATCGGATATCACTAGCTCATTGGAAACCGCAGTAATCACCGCCAAGGCATTTGGTGCGCTTCTTTTCGGAGTTCTATTACCTCAGGGCACCTCATCGGGACCAACATTCACATCTCGCAATTTCGGCACATCCCCGATGCGCGCGGATATTGCCCTTGCGCCGGACGGGACATTTTGGATTTCCTACTACGTCGTTAGCTCATTTGCGACAAGTGAGGCATCATATTTTCTACATCGAATGTCTCTTGGTGTTAGTAGCGGTGTCGCAACACTAAGTTTCGCAAATACCTCCTACAATATCGCATCAGCCATACATATCTACCTTCCTGGTGTGTACGACAATTGGAGAGGCTACTTTTATTCGGAGGAGTATAAGCTAAGCGTCCCAGATCCTGATCATAAGACCGACCACGCCTACGATCACAAACTAGATGGCTCATCTGATGGGTATGAATGGAATGTTGACCTCGCACAGGGGCCGAGCATAGAGGTGGTGACGACAAATTTTAACGATTGCAGTCCCTCGTATCGTGTAGGAGTTGTATATACCGAGACGAAGAGCAATGATCCAACCTCTCCTGCGCGCATGGTGAGACCTCCGCGATTCTGGTGCTGGAGCGCCGCATTCGATCCGTCACTCGCCAACAATGCTTCGTCCCTTTGGACTTCAGAACTTCTCAGCCAACTCAATCCGAGTTCTTCGCTTTTCAACGATGATGACTTTGAAATCGAGCGCGGGGATGACATTGACACCGTTATCGGCCAATATGTTCATAGCTTCGCCTCGAGCGGGGTGATGAACACGATGGGGCTCTTCCCTCGGTTGAAGTACACAGGTGTATCAACATCGCATTGGCGCGACAATTTCACAGACAGGCCAATCGACTCGGACCTTCCTTTCTTACGTGAGTCGTTTTTTACTTTAACATACATCCACGTGCAACATTGCACGGGTGACCTCGACAACCTTGATTTCGCTTACACCAAGACTGCAGTCTCAGGGGACAATATCTCTTTTCATGCGATGCCTTCTAGCACACCTCCGATAGCAGGAAATGCGCAACTGAATCTACCATCGCCGATTTCCACACGCTATTGGGGCTCAAAACTGAGCGCAGGCGGCCAAAAAGGCGACTTCGAAATTTCTCCCATGTGGCACAGTATGTCAATCGCCAGGGACCCTTCTAAACACGATGATATTCAGACCAATACAGGAGGAGCAATTGATCTCCGTGGATTTCTGGAAGGCTATCCCTATTCCATCCCAGAAGCCGAATGGCCCGTTTCGTTTTACTTTGACTTCAATGACCGTGGAAGGCCCACTGCTCTGATACCGCCAGCATTCTTCACTCCTACGGTGTCTTCAGATCAGCCCGATCCTGGGACATACCAATTCGATTACCTGGATCCTGCAGCGTCATACGTCCTACACGGAACCACTAATTACATTAACTACGGCATCTATTTCGCGAACTATAAACCCTTCACGAAGACCAACTTCGGATGGCTGGGTTTTAGTGACCAGCGAAAAATTGTGATGACCGGCGTGACTGCGCACGCCGTGTTCGAGGATCAGGGAAGAATATACTACACTATGTCAGCCCACCTCAAGGGTGATAAGGACAGAGATTGGACACAACCCGTCCAGCTTAATGCAATCGCGCCCTCGTTTGGTGTCACCCAAGCCCGGCCATCCATTGCTGTTTATGAAAATGGTGATGCAGGTTCCGCATTCTCCGGTCAAGCCGCAATTGCTGTTACGTGGTACGATTATACGACAAACGACGACAGCCTCAAGGTGCGAACCCGAGAGTTCGATGTTTGCAAAGGTGAGTGGGGTGCCTGGAGTCCTGTCTATACCGTCAATGCTTTGAATAAGCCCTCTTCATCGGTAGGTTTTGGGAGGGACAGTACTACACCGGTCATTGCGCCGCTACTTCGATTGCATTTGGTGGGTACCGCGAGTACTCTAAGTGATGCGCCTCTTACTGATTTCGTCGGGTGGACGGTCACTTGGACAGGCCCGTTGTCCTCAGGGCTTGATGCATTGCAGTCCAGGACTCTCTTGAGAGACGATGCGTTTACACCGGGAGGACCATTGAATGGAAATTGGGGTAGCTATCCAGCTGCAAATGGTGCCGGTATCCTGACCAACACCAACCGGATGATCCCCCTGCTCCTCTCGCCTGCGCCTAATGTTCTAGTCTCCGCGCCTGCCGGAACGCTTCTCTCCTTCCCAACAGTCGTAAACGACGAATCAAAAATAGGAAGGAATGAAGGCGCGAACGGCGCGAAGGACTTACCGAATAACGATTTTTGTCAAGAAGTATCATATACGCAAAAGAATCCTGGTCTGGGTGTGTATGTATTGCGTGCTGGATATAAACGATACAACACAGTAGCCATTGGGGGCTTGATTTTACCTCTCTTGCTAAATCCAAAATTGATACATGGAGGAGTTCCGAAAGGAATGGGTGCGAGAAACTCATGCGTCACCATCAATAGCAATGGCCAACGTGCTCTGGCGTGGGAGGAAGCGTCATCCCTTTTCCCAGCTATTCCAATTCCCAGAATCATGATGCAGATGACTGGTAGCAAACAGTCTAGTTATCCGTGGGGACTGAATCCAATACAGGTATACCAAGCGTTTCCTCCAGGTGGCGGAGCAGATTTTGTTCTTCGAAATCCGAGCCTAACAGGATATCCGCGAACAAAAGAAAGCGGTGCGGACGATCCGTTTGCATTCGATCTCTTTTTCTCGTACAATCCAACTATTTGGCATTTCGGATTGACTCCGCCAAATGAGCTTTGGCACATTTTGTATAAGGATCCATCCAAGGGTGGGGTCGGCTGGGAAAAGCCGTTTAGACCGGAAAATGCCCCAGATGGCGCGTATCCGGAAGCCTCCTTTTCACCGTACAGCGTTGGGCCACTCATCGGAACGCCAATGTGCCTTGCAAATACCAAGTCATCATTATCAGACTGGACAACCCACCCATTGTCTCTTGGTTCCTATAGAGGCACATATGACTCGGCGCAAGCCTTCGCTGCCTATCGGGCTGAAACGCATTTTAAAGATAGCTTATGGACATCATTCATTCTGGGCGACCTTTGGGTTAATGATTCATCCGCGAGTCTATTTCGGCAAGTAAAGATGCACTACCCCGTCGACACAAGCAACTTCTCCACAAGCACTCAGGAGCGGGATTCTGTCTTTTGTAGCGAGTGGTTCGATGTTCCGATCGGATCGAAGATCTGCTATTTTAGAGGATTGTATGCACCTGTGCCGCTCCCGGACGTAGTTGCGAGCACCTTGACAGATCCGTCACTGTCGGAGACTTTCATTGTTCAGCTTGTGCATAGCAACGGTCGGATCGATACATTAGAAACGTTAGTCTTCACTCCAGGGACCGGTGATCCGCTTCACCCCACTGGCGCGAGCTACATACCGCCAAAGAACGCTTCCACGCTTGCAAATACTTCCTCGGCTGATACAGTGCAACTGCGCGTAAAGGCCGTGATCGCGGGATTCGCCGATGTGGATGCAATGTTGTCGTTCGAGATGATTACGGCATTTGACAGATACACGACTTCGAGCAATACGACAGTAGCCTACAAATCTGGAGGGAGCTTCGGTCTCCTCGCTCAGAAAGGTCACCTTGCGATTGCGGGGCCATTTCCCAATCCAGCGGTATCGTCTTTTGCACCAATTCGGGCACTTGTGCAGATTCCTGCAGGACTTATCGGGAAGATCGAGCTGCTTGATATTCTTGGCCGAACCGTTGCCTCGTTACCCGCAATGAACGGGACTGGTGGTTGGGAATCAATCAGCTTCCATGCGCCATCTGCTCAAGGCATCTATTTCCTTCGAGTGGTGGCGGGAAGTGAATCGAAACTGCTGCCAATAAGCGTAGTTCGATAAATGAACTTGAGGGCTTCTCGCGGTTCGTGGGAAGCCCTTTATTCTAAGCTCATATGAGGCATCGCCTAACATTGTTTCTTACCCTCTTGCTACCATTGGTGGTGGCTTCACCATCCCATGCCCAAAGAGAGGATATCCATTGGTTCTCTGACTTCTATTCGATCGACTTTAGCGGTGGAGTTCCTCTCGTTAAAGAGGATACTACGTTGATCTTTAACGATCCTGCCACCTACTCGGACCGTCAAACCGGGAGGCTGCTTTTTATCTCCGACGGCTTTCAATGCTGGAATCGCGACCGGCAAATTATGCCGCACGGTGGATATTTATTGAGTAACTTGCCATATATGGTCGATTATTACAATGTCGCATCACCCGTTCCAGGTTCAAGCCGTAAGTATTATTCGTTCCGGACTATCGCCCCGCCAGGCAGTCCCAAATCGATGGAACTGGTCTATAGTATTATTGACATGGATCGGGATAGCGGCAGAGGGGATGTTGTGGCCAACAACGTGCCGATAGCAAGTGGCATGGCTACCTCGATCGGGATCACTCCCGCTTCTAATGGTTGTGATGTCTGGGTGCTTTGCCACAGTGCGTTTGATCCGGAGTTCTATGCTTATCTCGTTACTCCGGCAGGGGTGAGTGGCACACCTGTCATCTCCCGAGTTGGAAATGCAGGCATTTGGCTTGGCTTCATGGATTTCAGCCTTGGAGGAGAATGGCTTGGCAGCGTGCTCGGTGGGGTAGCTGAGCTGTTTCATTTTGATAAGCTAACTGGAAAAGTTAGCCATTATCTTCCCATTGATTCTATCCGGGGTGAACCAGGTCAGCCAATCGCGTTTGCATTCTCAGCAAGTGGCAAACGAGCGTATCTTACCTATACCGACGATAAGAATCGAGCTAACAGTCACGTTGTACAGTATGATCTAAGCGTTGATGATTCGGTGATGATAAAGAAGTCAGCGCAGATTGTTGGACAACTTGGACCTTACAAAGGAGCATTTTTTGAGATGAGGTATGCGATTGACGGGAGGATTTATGTGTCTCGCGCTGACCTTGCCGCCGTAATCTCTAATCCGGAAGGCTTAGGCGTTGCATGCGGTTTCATAGACTCCGTATTCCCGTTCGGTCACGGTGCGCCTGGATTTCAAACCATCATTCAGAGCCCTGCAAATTCTCCGTATCATCAAGGGAAATGCGATTCAGCTTTAATGGCGGACTTCATGTCGCGTCCATCCGTGGAATGCAATGACCTCTGCATTGAGCTATCGGATAAGAGCACCCTTTCCGCGAATTCCTGGCGCTGGATAATGCCTGGAGCGCATCTTGCCTCATCGACCTCTCCTCATCCTACAGCATGTTACGACACAGCGGGGATTTATCCCGTTACGCTTATTGCAAGCGGAGTAGGCGGGGCGGACACGATCACAAAGGTTGTCAAAATTTCAACTGCTTCGGGATTGCTGCAACTTGTGCGAGAAGCGGATACTATGGTGAAAGCAGGAGGTGTTGCTCAAATACCGATCAAGTACCTACTACCACCATCGTTCGATCACACAAGAGAGTTTGTTCGCCTTTCGGTAGGACTCAGCTACAACGATGCATTACTGAAGCTTCCATTGGCAGAAGCGGCTGCACGTGTGCGTCCGGACTCCGGTTGGATGCTTCTTTCGATCGATTCGGAAGCAGGACTACTGCGATTGGAATTTGGCGACACTGGATATTATTCCCAGACACTTGGTCTGAGTTACACGTTGCGAGATAGCCTCCTACTTATCGGCACTCTGGACTTCACTTGTACTGCTACACGGTTGGACACAGCGACGGTCAAGCTGGCGTATTGCCACCTCGAAACAAACGAAGAAAGTTTTGCTTTTTGTGACAATATAGAGAAGAATATCATAGCGCGGGTGATCATTGAAGGGAAGCGGTCCGTCTCAGCGGCCACTCGTCAAAGCAGTGAGTGGCGAGTTATGCCAAATCCAATAAGTGCAGACGAACTCAAAATATATCCTCCTTCAGAAGCAATCGGAAAAGCTACTAGTCTGACTCTCTGCGATATTCTGGGACGAGAGTTGATGCGCCATCACGTAGCTCGGCAAGGTAATCTTACCGAATGGTCAATTTCGACATTACCAGCGGGCACTTACTATCTTCGGATCGAAAGCGATCGAAATACTCCAATTACAAGGAGAGTGGTAGTGCGGCGGTGACAACTAATCTTCCTGTGGGTAGCACAATGCTACCATACGTCGTTAAATTCTTCTACCACAGGCTCGAATCTAAGAAATCATTCGGTTCTCCAGGATCAGCGCGAAACGATGAATCTTCTTGTTGACATTCCTTCCATCGATCTGAGCCTTACATACCTGATCCCGCTTGCTCCAGTGAGTTGCAGATGAATGGACGATCCATGCACGCCCTTTGCGATGACGACTGCCTCCTGATACATGATGTGACCGAGTTCATCTGAAATCTCAAGTTCGCCTGCGCCGTTCAATGGACCGACGACGGTGATCGTGACCTCGTCGCGCGCCGGATTTGGCACGATCGATCCAATTGTCAAGCTAAGTTGCTTGGCAATACCGCCGGTAATCGTACGATCTCCGCACAGCGGATCGAGTCTAAATTGAACAGTCGAATCAAGCGTGAGTGCACTGAGGCATGCTATTGAATACGTCTTACTCGCTAGCGTTGCGGTGCTGAGCTTCACCTCGGTGGCCATCGTATCGGTGAGCCGTACGCCAAAACGAATCCAGCCCAATAGTCCTCGAGAGATCTTTGCGGGTTGTGGTAAGGCAAAAGTGATTTTGAGCGTCCCTTTTGTCTGTGCATCAAATGCCGTGACTGAGCCTGCAAGCAGTTGAGGTTGCACGGGATCGAATCTGATAGGACTCAAGAGATCAGTATTAAGAAGAAGTGTAGCGTCAAACTCGTCCACCGTTACAACAGAGTTATTTGTCGCGTACAGCGGGATCGAAATCGTATTACCTGCTGATTCGACGATGCTTGAATCAGGTAATGAGATCGGAATAGGCGGCGAGGCGACCGCAAGAGCCTGAATGGCGATGATCGTATCGAGCGTGCTCCCATCATGTCTGCGAATATGGATCGTGGCTGTGGCATTGCGCGTACCGCCAGCTTGCGGCGCGTAAGTGCCAGACATCGTAATGCTTCCACCGACCGGAACAACTGTTCTGCTGAATGCGGGAAGGGAAAAATCTCCCGCATTCGTCCCTGCAAGTGTCACAGATTCGACCGCGATCGTATCACACGTCGTGTTCTTGAGCTGAATTGAAAAAGTGCTCGATTGGCACGACAGCGTCGTGCTGTCAGTAACTGCAAGTGCCACATTTCCTGCGTCGCTTGCTACGTATGATTTCACAGCTACCTTTTTCACGCCTCCGTTTGTGTGGATCAGCAAATCGTACGATTGAGGCCCGGGCGCTATTGGATTGAAGCGCACGCGTATTGTATCATTCTCGCCCCTTGCAAGGACAGCATGATTGGGCGTGAGCAAACTCAGTTGTCCGGTGCCAATCACAATGGAATCAACAGACAGGGCATTGCATCCTTTGTTCGTAAGCACAACTTCGCCGGTTGCTGAGCCGCAGATGGACACCGTGTCAAGATTGATCGTATTACTGGAGAGCGAAAATAATGTGCCCTGATCAATTCCCGTCGCCGTTAGCAGAAGTGTTGTATCGAATACCTCGGTACCGATATGAGAATGCACGACGACACTCACCTGAGAAGGCCCACCACTTATGGGTACAAAGCGAACGTCAAGATTGATTGTGGAATCCGATGGGAGCGTCGTCGAGCTAAACTTCAATAATTGAAACGGCGTAGGAATGGTGATCGAATCGATCGTCAACGCAGAGCAGGAGGTGTTATGTACTTGAACCGTTCGATCGACAGAATCGCAAAGATTCGAAACGATCTGCGACTGTGAAAATGCGATGCCCGTTCTACCAGTGATTCCAAATCCGGTAAGATGAATGCTGTCGGAGGCGAGCGTGGAACTAACGTAGAGCGTGCCTGTGCGAAGGCCAAGCGTTGTTGGTTTGAAGCGAACAAGATAGCTGCGCTGATTGCCTGCGTCAAGTGTAACTGGTGCGAACTTCGAGCGAAGTGTAAACTCCGCACCGTTGAATGTGATTGAATTGATCGTTACTGATGCGCATCCGACGTTTGACAACGTGATCTCGGAGAGCGAATCTCCGGTGCAGATGTTCTCACGCCCGAAATCAATGCTGTCGGGCAGACCATTCGTCGTGATCATCAACCGAGGGTTTGACGATAGCCCCTGAAATGTCTGGGAGATGATCGTATCCTCGATGTACCCATCGGATTGCGAGATCGTGATGCGATAGTGAATCGTCTTGGATTTTTGATCTTGAGGCCGATAGATGATCCGCAGCGTGTCCCTTCTGATCTGATCAAACGAATATTTATTTGAGAGGTCGGTCGAAGTCTCGGACAATAAATCATCCAATGCAACGACGCGCACTACGCGCGCAGAATCGCAGGAGCTGAGCGCAAAGAGAAATGGCGCAACCGCACTATCGCAAAGCGAAGCGCTCACGATCGATCCCTGAAGGGGTTGGATCGTGACCAAACTCATGACTGAAGGCGAGAGCGTCCCATCCCCACCGTTCACTGTTTTCCAGATTCCACCACCTCGATCGCAGGCATAGACTACAGCGCCTCGGCCAGTGACCGCGAAGCGTTTATCATCGTAATTGTTCGGTCCCCCAACCCATATCCATGTTTGTCCATCGTTTGTCGAGCGCAGCAGGCCATTCGCGAACGTGTTAGGCCCACCCTGCGCATAAACGATCGACTTACAACCTTGCCATCCTGAAATACCGCCGCTAAGCTGCTCGCTGAATCCGCTCCAGACTTGCCTGAAGGTCAGTCCGAGATCGGCCGAACGCAGGATCGTTGATTGTGTTGAAGCGCCTCCGTTATCCTTTTCGCTTGCGAAGTAAAACGCACCTGCAATACGGTCGGCAAACACCCCCCACGCTTCGTACAGCTGATTTGAAGGCTGCCAGGTTTGCCCATTGTCTGCGGTACGAAGGTGTGGAGCACTACCGATGGCCTCGGCACTCATGTAGCCATTCCGAGCTGAGAGAAAATCCAAACCAAGCGCGCCGTTACATCCCGCTGCTAAACGAAATGATCTTCCGCCATCGGTTGAAAGTCGAATACCAAAGAGCCTGTCGCTCACAAACACGCCGACGGAAGTTTCACGAACCGCTACAGGAAAATCCATTTGGTATTGAAGCTTCCAGGTGAGTCCGCCATCAACCGAGCGGTACAACCCGCTCCATCCATGCTCGTTCGTTTCTTTGAGTGTGGCCCAGCCGTTCAGGCGATCGGTAAAAAAGAGATCGGTGATCTGGCCAAAGAGATTCATACTCGGGAGAATCGATGGCGACCACGTTTGTCCACCATCATTCGTATGGAAGATCTGGATCGCGCTTCCCGTCTGGTAGTTTCCAGTGCCAACGAGGCCTTCGTTCGCATTGAAGAAATATGCGCTTGCTCCATTCGATGTGAGTTGCGCAACTTTCCGCCAATTCTGAGCACTCGCTCCGGACGGTATGCCGAACGCAAGTGCGCAAACAAGAAGAAGCAACGTGCGCTTCATCGTGCGACTATGAATGGAATTGGCGGCGTGCCCGCAACGCTGAGAAAATATGCGCCCGCCGGGAGAGACGATACATCGACCGCAAAAGTCGTGAGAGGATTAAAGTCTAATACATTTCTTCCAAGGAGGTCGAGTATAATTGCATGCGTGGGTTGCGACGATGATTGTATCCTCAAAACATTTCGGACTGGATTCGGATAGATCGCGATCGTCTTCCTAAAAGAGCGGCCGACTCCAGCTGCGATCGCACCTGTCCCTCGCAGCTCTATGAATTGATGCCCCCCACTTGTTCCAATTTCCAGCGCCTCGACAAATGGACCGGAGGCGTGCGGATGGAAACTGACTGTCACATTGATGCTTGCGCCAGTCTTGATCGTCAACGGAAAGCTGAGCTTCCCCACCGGAAATGTTTGTGGATCGCTCGAGACAACGCTATCTACCCTTAATTCTTCACACCCTTGATTGGACAAAGTGACACTCGATGATCTACTCGAATCAACTTTTGTCTGACCAAACGAAATTGTTGGCGAGGCAATCGCCAGTTTCGCAGGTGCTGCAATGCCCAAAGCAGTGAAGGCAATATCTTTGAAAAAGCGTTTGTTATCAAGCTTCGAATGCACCCACGCTCGCAGCCTCACGGAGTCAACGCCCTTCTTCTTCGCTATGTAAGTTGCGTTGACAACCGCGGACGCAACATTTGAAAACACAACGTGAGGATTGGTGAAGCCGATGGTGCCCGAGGTGCTAAGAATCGCGATCGAATCCATTGCGATCGTGTCACAATTCGTGTAGTTGAACTCGAGCGTAAAGTTTGTTGCTGCAGCTGAGCAAATATCGTTTTCTACGCTGCTCGGCGATCGCGTGCTTATTGAAGCAGCGGCTGGCTGCGTGATCGAGCCATCGAGCCCTGTCGAATCAAGCCACAGCAGTCCACTGAAATCCAGCCAATAGAAGCTCGAACCTCGATCGATGACGACGCACTTCGTCATTCTGAGCGATGAGGCACTCGCGGGACCAACATCCTGTAAATAGTCGCCATGCGATTGAGTCCGCAGCAGCGAGCCCCGAAAATAGTTTGGAGTCAGATACCAAACTCCCGAGCAATCATGCGAACCGACGATCTGACCGGCGAGATTCGGAAACAGTCCCGCCTGCACCGAAACCCAAGTTGCTCCTGAGTCTCTGCTTACGCGAGCAGTATCACCACCGGCAAAAGCATAACCGTTCGAGGGATCGACATAAACAGAGAGCGATCCTCCTCCTGGGTCCGAGCGCGTTTGGGTCCAGCTTACGCCTCCGTCGGTCGAGCGATAAAGATGATATACCGCGGCCGCAACTAAAATCTTCGAACTGATGCGATCCATCGACGTAACCGAATCACCTGGAAGGATACCGGTAGTAGGAAGAAACGTTGCGGCATCCGTCGAATACTGCAGTGCACTTCCCTTGTTAAACTCGACAAGTCCATTCGAGGCGTACACAACTCTTAGCGAAAGACCAGCGAGAACATTGTTCCAGCTCTGCCACCCATCCCAGGAGTAGTATAATCCATCGCCCCTGACTGAGCACCATGCATGTGCTGCGTCAACAACAACAACTGACGTGATCGGATGACTCGTCGCGAAGACTCCAACTCCCGAGGAAGTATTCCAGATCTCAAGGTGCGGGGCTGGCAAATTCACTGCGACAAGACCGCGTCCATTCGGAAGAAAATCCATGCTCGATATTGACCGGGCGTCGAGCAATCGCCACGTGGAATAAAGTGGAGAGGACGTTGAGACGATAACAAAAAGCAAAAGCGCCAGACAACGCGTGCCTGCCGCAGATCGCATTCGAGCAGGTGAAGCACGTTTTAATATGCCTCGGGCAAACCCCTCTCTGATCCTGGTCATCTATGGCTGAAAATGCTTCCCGAGAGAACGGGTAGCGTCTAAGGCACCAGCGTCAACTCGGGGATCACAACATCAACTGGTAAGTCTACAGATATAATGTTCGAAGGTGCACTTTTGTTACCAGCGATGTCGTAGGCGCGAATGTAGTACTGGTAGTGATTGCCTGCTACGGCAAGGTTATCGGTATACATTGATACCGTGACAGAGTAAATATGCCTGAATTGCGCTCCTGCATCATCCGAGCGCCAGATCTCATAGCCCATCACTGCTTCATTGTCCGTAGCCTTTTGCCAGTTCAATCGAACGCTGCCAGTTCTGACGAGCACTTTGAGCGGATCCGCTGACTGCCAAACGGGTGGCACTTCGTCTTCGGAATAAGGGGCATGCAGATCGGCCTTTGGCCAAAGTCCACAAACGACTTGATGGAATGTCTCGTCGAGCGCTTTGCAGATATTCCAGTAAATGCATTTGACGATCTTCTCTTCATCGCCTGCCCTTGCTTTCTTCGGAAGATCGGGATCAGCCAGAAGTGCGCGGGCCATTCCGATGAGATCTGCGCGATCGTTCTGCAAAATTTCCTCCGCAAGTTCCGGAGTGGAGATCTTGCCTGTTGCAATGACGGGTGTGTTTAATCCATGCTTACGAAGTTGCGCTCGTGCCGCTTCGGCCATGTGCAGATTGTAGCCGTCAGGATATTCCATCGGCGGCATGCATCTATCGCCGGAGTAACCAGTGTACGGATAAAGTACTTCGCCTTCTTTGTGGATCGCATCTTCAAACTTGCCGCCGGCTGATAGCGAGATATAGTCAACGCCCGCCTGCGCCATACGTAGCGCGATGATCGCGGATTCCGCAGTCGTGTATCCACCTTTGATGCATTCTTCGCCAAGGAATCGCACACCGATCGGAAAATCATCGCCCACCATTTTGCGAACTTCTTTCACAGCCATGAGCGGCACTCGAAGTCTGTGCTGCAAAGATTTTCCGCCGAAGTCATCGGGGCGTTTGTTTTTCTTCGAGAGAAAGCTTGAGAGTGTGTACGCATGTGCCATGTGGAGCTCGATGCCATCATAGCCGCATTCGCGCGCGCGAAGAGCAGCCTGGCCGTACTGCTCGACGATCAGCTTGATATCCGCCGGTGAAAGATCTTCGATCTTCTGACGCCAACCAGAACGGGCGATCTTCAGGAAGTGGATGATCTGCGGTATGACTTTGGAAGGACTTGTATCGTGGATCTTCGTTGCAAGATCTGTGAGCCCGGGCTTGAACTCGTCATCACAAATGCGTAAGAGCGGACCAGACTTCGCCGAATGCACCGCCATCGCCTCCACCACGATCAGCCCAACTTCACCTTTTGCAAATCGCACATAGCGATCGGTGATGTCCTGATTCACAAATCCATCTTCGCCTGAAAGCCGCGTCACCATTGCCGGCAGGACGAGCCGGTTCGGCAGCGTCATGCTGTTGATCGTATATGGCTCGAACAGTTTGGGGAATGTGTGAGGCATGTCTGCTATGACCAGGCAATCTGATTCAACCGTTCTTCAACCGCAGAGACGGGCGAGAAGTTTTTGAATGTCATAATGCGAGCGCTCGCTTCACATGACCATCCGCCTTTGCGAGCAGCTCGTGCGCGCCATCTTTGTCGAGACCGCGTAATTGCATTACGATCGCACTCTTAACGTGATTGCCACTCTGTTTCAACAACGCTGCTGCTCGATCGTAATCACAATTCGTTGCGAGCATGATAATACGCTTTGAACGCTCTACCAACTTCAAATTTGTTTGTTGAAGATCGACCATCATATTCTCGAAGACCTTGCCGAGCTTAACCATCGCGGTCGTCGTTATCATCGAGAGCACCATTTTCTGTGCAAGCGCTGACTTCATGCGTGTAGAGCCCATCAGCACTTCGGGTCCAACCACCGGGCAGATCGCGTTACTCAAAAATGGAAACGTGACTTCGCTTCTGGGATTCGTTGTGAGCAGCACTGTATATGCCTTCAACGTATGCGCACGTTCAAGTGCACCAAGCACAAATGGAGTTCGCTTGCTTGCGGCGATGCCGATGACCATATCATTCGCGGTAAGTTTTTTTGCTTCGATCGCAGACGCGCCATCTTCAGGTTGATCTTCAGATCCCTCTTGAGCTTGAAAGACTGCACGATCGCCGCCAGCAATGATCGCCTGCACCATCTCGGGCGGCGTACCGAAGGTCGGTGGACATTCCGCGGCATCAACAACACCCATTCTACCGCTCGTACCAGCACCAACATAAAAGAGTCGTCCGCCGGCCTTGAACCGACTGACCAACTCCTCTACAACCGCCGCGACTGCCGGGAGCTCATTTTGCACCGCAATCGCCACTTTCTGGTCTTCGCTATTGATGAGTTTGAGGACCTCCAGGGTGCTCAATTCATCCATTTTCATGGAGGCGGGGTTGCGTTGTTCCGTTGCTAGCTTACTAATCTCTGTAAAAAGCGTCATTTACTTCAATTAGTTAAGTGCAGGCGCAATTGACTTTCCATTCTTTGATGTTCCACGTGGAACACGTGTCAGGGAGGAAAAGAGGATTGCAAGATCCGCTGGGGTGACGGCTGAGATACTTGATGCGGCCAAAACTGTCGCTGGCCTGACTCTGCTAAGTACAACCCTGGATTCCGCGCTCAGCCCACTCAGCAAGCTGTAGTCGAAATCTGCTGGAATTACTTCCTCACGATTCAACTCCATTCGGTCGATCTTTGTCTGGTGCTGTTTGATGTAGCCTTCATACAGGATCTCCGTCTCAACCAACTGCAGGATATTAGGTCGCGCTTTGAGGGCATTTGCTATTGGCGCATCAATATACTCGAGAAGCACCGCGAGAGTACTAACCTTGGATTTCGTCAGATCGTAGACGGACTGGCGAACAACCGGAGCCTCAGAAGTCACGATTTTCTCAGTTTTGAGCCAATCCAGCGCTTGAGAAACTAAATCGGCCTTCCGTTGAGCCAATCGAAGTTGATCTTCAGAGACCAATCCATATTTGGCAGCTATCGGAGTCAAGCGAATATCCGCGTTGTCCTGTCGAAGGATAAGCCTATGCTCTGCACTAGAGGTAAAGATTCGATATGGCTCCTCCGGGACTTTTCGAATCAGATCATCAATGAGAACACCAATGTAGGCTTCGCTCCGCTTAATAACAAGCGCGGGTTTGCCCGTGATATTGGCTGCAGCATTGATTCCTGCCATCAATCCCTGGGCGGCAGCCTCCTCATAGCCCGACGTTCCGTTTACCTGACCAGCGAAGTAAAGCCCTGAAATCTGCTTGCTTTCGAGTGTATGGTTGAGTTGATAGGCGGGATAGTAATCGTATTCGACGGCATATCCAGGACGAATCATCTCAACATGTTCGAGCCCTGGCATTGTACGAAGCGCTGCAAGTTGAACATCCGCGGGTAAACTTGAGGAGAAGCCGTTGACATAGACCACATCGCCATCCTCTTCCTCAGGCTCAAGAAAAATGTGGTGCTCGTTCTTATCCGGGAATCGAGTAACTTTATCTTCGATCGAAGGACAATACCTGGGGCCAATACCCTTGATTCTTCCCGCATACATCGGGGAATCAGCAAACCCCTTAGCTAGCTCTGCGCGAGTTTCGAGAGTTGTTCGCGTGAGGTAGCACGCGATAGTATTTACCGGCGCAGAATGACTTCGAACGCTAAACGGGATCACTACTTCGTCGCCTTCCTGCTTATCCAGCCCGACAAGATTGATTGAACGGAGCGAAACCCTTGGAGGCGTGCCTGTTTTGAGCCTATGGGTTGAGAGCTCCAGGGCGCCCGGTGGCTCCGTTTTGAGCTGTGTGGGACGTTCGCCATATCTGCCACCCGAAGTTTGCTCATGGCCGGTATGCATTACGGCGTTGAGAAAAGTACCCGCGCAGACAATTACCGCTTTTGAGCGCAATTTCTCACCATTTGCCAATACCACCCCAGCCATCGCTCCGCTCTCGATCCAAAGCTTCTCAACATTACCTTCGAAGATGATCTCGGGATCCAGCTCCCGTAGCTTCCGCTGGGCAACAATCGGGTATCGGCTGCGACTGACCTGAGCTCGTGGTGACCAAACCGCCGGACCCTTGGACTTATTCAGCATTTTGAATTGCAGGGAGCACTCATCCGTGATCTCCCCCATCAATCCCCCCATTGCGTCGATCTCCTTCACAAGTTGACCCTTCGCCGTGCCGCCGACGGCGGGATTGCAGGAAAGAGTACCAACCTGAGCCGCTGACGTAGAAATCAACCGGACGCGCAAACCCATCCGGTGGGCTGCAGCTGCAGCCTCAATTCCGGCGTGTCCGCCCCCAATTACGATAACATCAGCGAATAGATGTTCCACGTGGAAACTCCTAAGAGTCCTGAATTTGGTTGATTATTGAAGCAAATGCTTATTTCCCGATGCAAAAGCTCATTTCCCGATGCACATGCTTGCGAAGATGTGGTTCAACGCATCTTCGGAGATGTTCAATCCCAGAAGTGGTGCAGCAACGTCCAACGTTGATCGCAGGTCATCAGCAAGTAGCCCAGGATCCGAGGGAATCGAACCTGTGAGCGCTACTAGTTTAGTCTGGACCATTTCGAGCGCACCGCGTTCGGAGAGCGATAACACTGGTTTGCTTAGTTCGACATCCAAACTCTTTGCGCCACGCAGGATCACATCTCTCAATTTCTCAAGACCATCACCGGTCAGCGCCGATACAGAGATGGAGGCCTGGAAGCCATCGAGATCGCATTTGTTGTGCAGAAGGATCACACCATCGGATATTTCTGGCGACCGATTAGCTGGATCCGTCAGGCGAAAGACAAGATCAGCCTCAAGCGCGGCCGACCTCCCAAGAGCAATACCTTCCCTCTCGATCTCTCCTCCAGCGACACGCTCTCCCGCAGTATCGATCAGTTTGATACGATGGCCCTGTAGATCGATAAATGCCTCGAGATAATCCCGAGTAGTCCCTGGAGTTTCGCTGACAATACTTCGTTTGTACGCGATCAACGCGTTGAAAAGACTACTCTTGCCAACGTTTGGTGGACCAGTCAGCGCAACCGTATAGGCTCGAGAATTAGCGGCTTTCGTGCGAGCTACAGCTAGTAGATATGAGACCGAATTCGATGCCTGTTTGATCTTCTCATTCAATCCAGAAATACGAATCGAATCTGATTCGCCAAAGTCGATGTCGGCATTCACTTCAGCAAGGAGCCCAATGAGTGATCTATAGAGTTCTTCAAGCCTTTCAAACTTTTCTTTGATTCCACGCGCACTGCCTCGCAATGAATTGCTGTCGCTCGCATCGACGCGTGCGTTGATGGTCTCAAGATCCTTTAGCTGCAGCTTCCCATTGTAAAAGGCTCGGCGGGAGAATTCTCCAGGCTCTGCAAGGCGAGCGCCGCGTGTAGAAAGCTCAGTAATTAATACTTCAGCGATAGCCAATGAACCATGCCCAGCTATCTCAACTACATCTTCACCAGTGAACGAATGCGGTGCACGATAGGCTGTGACGACACCATCGTCGATCAACTCACCGCTCGAAGAATAAAAATTTGAATGAAACGCCGTATTTGGGAGCGCCACAAAAAGCTTCTCGGGCTTCTGCAGAAGCCTTGCAGCGATTCGTATCGCCTCAGGACCACTTACCCTAACAACACAGATACCACTCCTGCCCGCAGCAGACGCGAGCGCAACGATCGTATCGTTTAACTGAAAGTCGGACATGGCATCTGTATCAGTCGCCTATTTCTTCCCAAGGTATTGCTGGCGACGAGTCGCGCTTGCAGTCTTCTCCATCTCCTGCAGCTTGGCCATGATGCCGCCGCTCTTTTTCTTTTTCGGATCAACCTTGATCGATTCGAGCGTGATAGGCTTTGCGATCTTCGTGATGTAGAACTGTTGTGCAAGTCCGAAAAGATTGAACATGAGATAGTAGAGAGCAACGCCGGATGGAAGGTTGTTGAACATGAAGGTGAAAATGATCGGCATCATGTAGGCCATCATCTTCTGGCGTGGGTCGGTGACTGTGAAAGTCTGTTGAATGAGCATCGTAGCACCGAGCAGGATCGTGAGTCCGCTTAGCTGTTCTCCGATAAGCGGGATCTTTGCTCCAAAGTGTATGAGTCCATCTGGAACGGAGAGATCGTGAATCCAGAGTGCGAATGGCGCCTGTCTGAGTTCGATGACATTGCGAAGTACGGCATAGAGCGCAAATAATATTGGCATTTGCAATATCATTGGCAAGCAGCCTCCTGCCGGATTCACGCCATAAGTCCGATATAGAGCCAGGAGCTCCTCATTCATCTTCTTCGGATCCTCTTTGTACTTCTCCCGAACTTCAGCGACCTTTGGTTGTAGAACCTGCATCTTGCGCATCGACTTCATCTGACCGGTCGAAAGCGGGATCGTGAGAAGTTTGATCATGATCGAGAAGATGATGATCACAAGTCCCCAATTTGAGATGAAGCGATGGATGAAATTCAGCAGCGGCAGCATGATGTTGATGCTGATCGGACGGACCACGAAAGCCCATCCGAAGTTCATCGAGTTCTCAAGACCCACACCCATCGCCTTGACGCGATCATATTCCAACGGACCAAGGTAGTAATCGAACCGAACGTATTCTTCTGGCTGATGCAGCATGGGAAGCGTAACACCGACTGCATACTCCTTCATCATACCACCGTCGGAAGCGGTCTTGGCGTTTCCAGTGACTTCAGCAGCAGTGGCTTTCGACGAAGCCGTGACGAGGGCTTCAATAAAATATTGCGTGCGCGCTGCGACAAAATCAACATCACCGTTAAACGATTTCTTTACCTCTTCGCCGATCTTTGATGCATTGATCTCTTCGGTCCCATTCTTCATGCCGACGAATGCAAGCGCAGCATTGGCTTCACCTGTGCTGCTCCGCTCAACATAGGGAAGCGGATTTTCTACCACCGCCGAATAATGATAGCCTGCGATCGTGTTCTGCAATCCGACCAGTTTGTATTCGATCCCGACCGAGTACTTCGCACCACTGAAGTGAAACGTCTTTTCAATGTACCGCGAGGAATCGAGCTTGTAGTAGGCCTTCAGCGTCGTGCTGTCTTTCTCGCCAAGCGTGACATTAACTGAATCGACCTTGAATACGAGATCTTTTGTATCGACGACTTTGCCATCACTCGCCACAAATCTGAGATTCGCATCTCCACCTTTGAACTCTGCCTGATTGACGAGCTGCACCGACTTCTTGTCCCACGTTTGATATAACTTAAGCATCCAGCTACTGATCGTACCACCACGGGCTGAGACAATAGCGGTAAAGAGGGGCGTCTCGATGTGGGCCTCGGCAGTCGGAATAGTCGCCGGTGTGGTGAAGACGATCGAGGAACGTGTCGAATCGGCACCAACTGCGCCCTGCACATTCGCCGTTTTTTGCTGCATTGTATCTACGCTCTGGGTCTTACTAGCGAGCGATGTATCTGCAGCAACTGGCTTAGGCGGAGTGGGTTGTTTCTTCGGCTGGTTTAAGAGAAACCATCCGAAAAAGATGGCCATGATCAGTCCAATGCCTATTGTCGTCGTACGAGTGGATTCCATCGAGTCGAGTAAGTAAGATCGCTTTGGCACCCGATTGCGGGCGCACTAAAAAAAGTCCGGCACGCCCAAACAGGTGTGCCGGAGAGAAGGTTTGACAATTGTAGCCGTCTCAGGCGAGCACAGGCCGCGTCTCGCGAATCTCGCTCGGAAGCGTGAAGAGAATGTGGTCGTGATAGTAATGCTGCAACAGGATCGAAAGGATCACAATGTAATAGCACTGATCGTTCGAAAGATGATGCCACTGACGAGTGAGCAGCAAGCCACCAAGCAGCGCAAGGATGATCGAGTTGAACGCAACATTCAGCCCGTAATACTTCCACCACGATCTTGGTCCGGAGATCTTTCGCATGGTCGGCGAAGAGATCTCGCCACGCTCCAGGCGCAGACGATTAATGTACCATGTGAGCGCAAGATACTGGAATGAGTGCCAGGTATTCAGTCCCTGAAACGCGACATCGAGCTCACCAAAGAATGGCGTAATGAACGTTGCGATGACCGTGACCGAGATGAGTATCGTCTTCGGGAGATTGCCTTCGCCGCGCCTAAACTCCTTGAACGTCTTCATCACAAAATAGGAGAGCGCCGCGGAAAATGCTGCTGTAGCAAGCCACCAGACAGCATCAACTTTCAGGAACGGGGGGAAATAAAGATACTGATCGCCGATGTGGAATGAGCCATGTACGAAACGGTACATTGCCATTGGATAGAGTGCGGTCAGTACGACAGCATAGTCGCCGATCCGCGAAGCAAGCGTCTGCGATGGGCGATGCTTTCCAATGTAACAATCGACGATGAAGACGATCTGGTGCAGCACATGAACGCTCGCCCAGAAAAAGAAGAATGTCAGAAGAAAAATAAAGTGGTACGTCCCGAAATAAATGACGAGCGCAGGGATGATGATCGCTACCGGTATGATGGAGTAATGCTTCTTGCGGAATTCCGGCTCGAAGGTGGTGCGAGTGTAGGTCGCATACATATGCGGACCGCCGATACAAAACGCGACGAGCATGTTTACTCCTTCGCGAGCCTTGGTTGCATCAATTCCGATCGACTGCGCAAGAAAGAATGATCCATACGGTACCACCATGAGCAACGCAGAGAACGAGATCCAGACGAGATCCCAATTACGGCTGCGCAGCCACAGGTTCGGCCGCTCAAGGGTGAGAGATGAAGAATACGCCATATTGGTTGTCCTGATAGCTGTAAATCGGCCCAAGTCGAACAGTTATCCTTACGGTGCTACGGACAGTCTAATTTAATACATTTTCAGTGAGAACGGATACCCGAATCTCGATAATTATGAGATTCCAGCCCATCTTGGTGTCACTCCAAGGAAGCCAGACAACACAGACACTTGCCACTCAAATCCACAAACGACCTAAGAATTATGCCATATTATCGTTAAGCCATGATCTTGCTTACGTTAGTCTCGAACCACAGGGACGGAATTATGCCTGAGCAAGACGCTGTTGCTCGTTCACACCGCCGCTTAATCGCGGCCGACAAAGCTCGAATCAATCTTTTACCCTGAATCTTTGCCACGATCTGGCTCCACATATCATAGTACGTCCCTGAGGCCGAGCTGGATTCTTGTCAGCGGTATCGCCTTGCTTTGTTTCTCCCTGACATTCACTTTATTCAATACGGCTCATGCCGCGATTCGTACGACTATCAGTTCCGGAAAGTGGAATGATGTTACGATTTGGAATGGTGGCAATGTGCCACAGAGTGGCGACGACGCCGTCATCGCACTCGGCACGGATGTCACGCTCGATAGAACGACGCCGCTACTTAGAAGCGTCCAGATCAACGGCACCTTGCATGGTGGCGCGGATACGATCTATGTGACCGACAGATTTTATGGCGCTGGATCCTTCCAGCCTGATTCCGGCACGGTCGCGTTTGACACTCCTCAACCGATCATACTCGACACCCTGACGATCCCCAACTTCTATGACATATGGTTCGCTGACGCCCAGCATGTGAGTGGCTCGCGTACTTTATCGAGAAGCCTTATCGTTCGACATGACCTTACCGCCGACTTCCGCAACACACCAGGCGCAAAGATCGACGGTACTGGCGACCTCACGATCGGTGGAAGTTTGATCTACGTCGGTGATTCAACTTCGTGGTCTGGCAAGATCCGAATGAACGATCAGACCGGTGCAAAACTGGTACGGCTTCGCGTCGCGCCGCCATCAGGCGCACAATTCAACGGTGCATTTACCTTCCCTCACATTACGATCGACAAACCAGACACGACCTACCGAGTTCAATTTGGTTATACGGATTCCTTGTTGTTTCACAATCCTGCCGTTGATAGTTTGATCGGTGATACGTTATATGTGGGCACCGCATCTGCAGCTACTGACACGGCCGTTACTGTTTTGAATGGCACGCTGGACGCTGGACGCGGAATTTTCAGTTGTGCTGGAAGTCTTCGAAGCTCGAATACCGGACCGTTCCTTCATCTCGCCTCGGGTGCTCGCTTCCGAACTGGCCGCGTTATTCTTCCAAGCACCAGGATCCCCTACGATTCTACGATCGCGCCATTTATTGATTGTGATTCGGCAAGCACGTTCGAATATTACGGCAATGCGTTGCGGGGCTATGTGGATATTAGTTATCAAGCGAGCCAGCTTGTTGGTCATCGCTACATGAATCTCTGGCTCGCGAATGGTACGGCCGCTGGCTTCACATTCGATTCTGTTCGTGTCGCCGGAAATTTGTATCTGCAGTCTGGCTCATTGATCTACCCGGCACTTACAAGTGGACCGCTCTCTCACCAAACTATCATAATAGAAGGTGATGTACTAAACGAGAATCGTGGTGAGTCAAACTCGCAGGGCACCGGCCTCGATGGCGATGGTATGACTGCAGGCAACGAGACCTGGATCTTCGATAAGCAGAATGATACTTCACATTGGACTGGACCTTCTGAAATCTCGAAACTTATCGTCGCGCCGACAACAACGTTGTCAGTCAAGTTCATTGATGATGCCCATTGCGATTCGCTC
>Ga0207112_1022_pt1 | contig 35853 bp, 30 predicted proteins | sample Alteio_BWMinHeat_72_FD_153549 | JGI IMG/M metagenome (GOLD analysis project Ga0207112, IMG submission 153549) | Enriched cells from forest soil in Barre Woods Harvard Forest LTER site, Petersham, Massachusetts, United States -... | ecosystem: Environmental > Terrestrial > Soil > Temperate forest >...
TGCCCGAAATGCGGTGAGAAGCTCCGGCTTGACGCTCCACAAAACGCAACCTGTTGGGGTTAGAATCGCACTACCGATAACTCAACAAAGGAGGACCAATGGAACGCATCGCATTCACTCTGCTGTTCCTGGGTCTGCTCACCGGTAGCGCCTTCGCAAAAGACACAGAAGGTACTTGGAAATATCGAACGTATCTCAACGGCGTCATCATAGTGGATCACGAAGGCCAAACGTACACTGGCAAGTGCCGAGGTACGACAATGGGCGGCTTCAACACCCCTGTACGAGAAATTGAAGGATGCAAAGACGCAGAGGGATTCGCGGGCGATGATTACCCAACATGCAGCGGCAAAAATCGACGGATGCAGTGCATGAAGGGCGATCAGAACACCATCGAAATCCACATCATGCTAAACCAGCAGTTTGTCGTGGTGACATTCAAAAAGGTCTCTGTGGTGAAGATAGCGAAGTAAAGAACTTCCAGCCTGCCTGGGACGTCTTTTCGTCGATGTCAGCCAACAAGCTAGCTAGCCCGGCGACCTTAGGCATTGCGAGTGCTTGCGCTTGCTGCCGCCAGAGCATCATGCATGTGCTCACAATCCACCTCTCGCCCCGTCTAACCATCGCCAGGATGATCTGGTCTGGCACTCTCGATGAGCGCATCTGCTTGATGTATAGGGAAAACAAGAATCCATTCTGCCAAGAGAATTCTGAACCCCTCAACTCTACGTCGGCAAGGAGGACTTGGGTCGAGAAAGACCTGTACTTACCAGGGAACGCACTGAAGGCGAAGGTTTACCCAGGGTGAGAGTGCATTGAAGGTGAGTATTGGTGGATTTTACAGGCCGATCCTTCAGCCGCTGCCAGTCAGGTAGTCGTCTACATCTGCCATCGTCAAATCCATGCCTCCTTCGACGATCGTGCTCGTGGTTGAAGTCCAGGCGGCGGGATCGAATTTGACATCAACAAGCCTCTTCAGTTGACCCAGCGCGTCTCGGAATTTGATGTGCAAGTTGACAGCATTGGCCAGTTCTGGGAGCAGCAACTCGCGATTTGGGAAGTGCCAACTCTCAGAAACGACGTGAATTAAACCTCTGGCGAGGTAGTCTTCTACGTGAGCCAGGGTGAGATCGTTACCACTCGTTACAACCGTGCTCGTCCTCTCAACCCAGAGCTGAGGATCAGCGGCTATATCGACGAGTCCCTCAAGCCGGTTGATACAGTCCCAAAATTCGATTTGTCGACAAACGACATTTCTTAGTGTCCGCAGCAGCAAAACACGCTCCCGGAATCCCTGACCCTTGTAGTCAATACTGATTAGCATGGATTATCTCCTAGATGTCTTCTTCACTCGTTGCGCTCCCGTCCTTACAGGTATTCGGCCTATCCGGTAAGCGCCTTTTCACGGCGAACCCAATGCATCTGTTGACCGTGACTATCAATCATCGAGTCGCGCCCGAAGTACTTCAGGAGTGACCTTCGCCAACTCAATCGCTGTGGACGAGGCCGCCTTGTTTCCCCTAGTAGTAAAAGCAACGCATCGTAGGTCTGGCCTTTTGCACTGGGGGCCCAGAGGCCAAAATAGCGAATCGTTTTTCTGTGATTATCTGGCACGTGTTGTGCCAGCAGACGTACAAAATCAGTGAGTTGACATCGTGTACGGACTAGCCGCTTCGCCTTGCTGTCCTTTGCCACGAACTCAACTTTCCCGATTCGTAACCCTCAACAGGGAGTTAGCCAACACGCCAGAGTTCGCCCATGCCCAGCGGCAAAGAAAGAAAGTGGAAGCGTTGTTCGCGGAACTCAAGAATCAGATCGGGCTGCGTCGCTTGCGCCTGCGGAGACTGAAGTTCGTGCGGGAACAGTTCTTCTTAGCGGCGGCCGCACAGAACATCAAACGCCTAGTGCGGTTCCTCGGCCGACCGACAACACCCCATTGGGGAAGCCACCGCTTAACTGAGGTGAGCGAAGAAATCGGCGATACTCGCGGCAGCAAAGAGATTCCCTCGACGCCGTTTTTCAACACCCACAGGCGATTACACGTTTTGACCGTGGTCGATGAGTGCTATGACGATTTATCGCCAACAATCGCTCTGAGATGCCGCCAACTTCCGGGCCTTCATTGACTTGCCCTACCTCTAGTCCTAACATTTCAGCCCAATGATCGGCCAGACCATCTCGCACTACCGCATCGTCGAGAAACTGGGTGGCGGCGGCATGGGCGTGGTCTACAAGGCCGAGGACACCGAGCTAGGTCGCTTTGTGGCGCTCAAGTTCCTGCCTGAAGACGTTGCAAAAGACCCGCAAGTGTTGGAACGCTTTCGCCGAGAGGCGCGTGCCGCGTCGGCCCTCAACCATCCAAACATCTGCACCATACACGAAATCGCAAAATATGAAGGCCGGTCGTTCATCGTAATGGAATTCCTGGAAGGGATGACGCTGAGGTATCGCATTGCGGGAAAGCCACTCGAGACGGAGACCCTGTTGTCAATCGGCATCGACATTGCTGATGCGCTCGATGCGGCGCATGCAAAGGGCATTGTTCACCGCGACATTAAGCCTGCAAACATCTTCGTAATCCAGCGGGGCCACGCCAAGATTCTGGATTTCGGGCTGGCCAAGGTCACTGAAGTGGGCAGAGGCGTAGAGGAAGCAACTGGACGCATGAGCGCAACCACGGTCGCCGCGAGCCCGGAGAACTTGACCAGTCCGGGAACGGCTTTGGGGACCGTGGCCTATATGTCGCCGGAACAGGTAAGAGCCAAGGAGCTGGACGCCCGCACGGATCTGTTTTCGTTCGGGGCAGTCCTCTACGAGATGGCGACCGGCGCATTGCCCTTTCGCGGAGAAAGCTCGGGAGTTATCCTTCACGAAATTCTGGATCGTGATCCGGTTCCCGCGATCCGCTTGAACCCTGACCTCCCGCCAAAGCTAGAAGACATCATCAACAAGGCTCTGGAGAAAGACCGGGAGCTGCGTTACCAACATGCATCGGAAATGCGTGCCGACCTGAAGCGACTGAGGCAACAAACCGCATCACACCCATCTATCGCAGTGCCCAAAGCGCGACACGGATGGCCGCATCTGCGGTGGCTCGCTCTGCTGGGCCTGCTTGCGACCGTGATTGCGGCGCTAGCGTTTTGGCTTCGCACGCCACTGCCGGCACGTTCGGGATACGTGATGTTGGCCGTGCTCCCCTTTCAAAACCTTAGCGGGGACCCAAGTCAGGACTATTTCAGTGACGGCTTGACCGAAGAGATGATTGCTCAACTAGGGGCATTGAGTCCCGACCAACTTGGGGTTATCGCGCGCACCACAACGATGGCCTACAACCATACATCGAAGAGCGTGAAACAGATTGGAAGCGAATTGGGCGTCGGCTATGTTCTCGAGAGCAGCGTTCGGCGCGATGGGAACCAAGTACGGATCAGCGTGCAGCTTATCCGGGTGCATGACCAAATGCATGTGTGGGCACACAGCTACGACCGGCACGTCAGCCATTCCATCGAATTGCAGGAAGAGGTGGCAAAGGCGGTAGCGGAACAGATCGAAGTAAAACTGAGCCCGAGTTACAAAGGCCGTACGAACCCGCATCATCTCGACGCAGAGGCAAACGAAGCCTATCTGCGGGGGCGGTACTTCTGGAACCAATTTACGCCGGAAGGATACCGGAAAGCGATTAGCTACTTCCAGCAAGCCATCGCGCGAGACTCAAATTTTGCAGAAGCCTATTCTGGACTAGCGGACTCTTATAATTTCCTCGTAGTAACGGATTCCATCCCAGCGAGTGAGGGGCATCTTAAGGGACTGGAGGCGGCGCGCCGGGCCGTATCCTTGGGTGTCAATCTGGCGGAGCCACATGCTTCGCTCGCCGTGGCGCTGGGTCGATCGGAAGGGAACTGGTCTGGCGCCGAGGATGAGTTCAAGCGAGCCATCGCCCTGAATCCCAGTTACTCGATGGCGCACCGCCTCTATGCAGCTACTCTTGGTCAGACCCGACGTCACCACGAAGCATGGGTACAGATAAACGAGGCCATGCGGCTGGATCCCCTATCTTTGCCTAACAATGCGGAAGTGGTTCGAACTTTGTACTACGCCCGGAACTATGATCAAGCGATTGAGCAAGGTCGAAAAGCGATGCAGTTAGATCCCAACTATGTCAGGACTCATTTTTGGCTGGGGCGAGTCTATTCGCAGAAGGGAATGCACAGGGAAGCCATTGCAGCTTCGGAGAAGATCCTTGAATCAATGCCCGACAGTACGCTCGGGCTGACCGAAATGGCTTATAGCCTGGCAGGCGCGGGTCGGCGAAAAGAAGCCCGCCAGGTTCTACGGCGTTTGGAGGGGAGGTCTACGAGTGCCTTTGTGCCAGCGTACAACTTTGCCGTAATTCACATCGCACTCAACGAGGAAGAGGTAGCTATGAGGTACATGCAACAGGCGTATGAGAATGGCGATTGGGCGTTGATGGTTCTTGCCGTGGAACCGCGCCTGGACCCACTGCGGAGAGACCCTCGGTTTCAGGAGATTTCAGCCAAACTCAATTTGCAGTGAAAAACCCTTTGGCTGGCTCCTCCTGAAATCCGGACCGACCTCGCCGTCTGAGACTAACTTCAAAATCGAATGCTGTAGCCGATAAGAACCAGGTACTTTGCGAACCAGTTCCCGGGAGGGAGTTTCACCCGCTGAAGTCCAGCGCCTTTCACGGCGCACTTTTTTCGCCAACTATGAACTGTCTGGGCCTAGACTACCTACAACGGAAAGGGCGATGAGCCTAACCTTGAGAAGTGGCTTGGCTTTTGCAGTTTTCTGTGCTTCTGGACTATCTCCTCAAGCCTCTGTCTTTCCGCAACAGGAATCTGGTGGCGCCATTGAGACGCAGCCTGCAGTTCTAACCGTTCCCGGCTCTGCTGATTTTGAGGTCAAGAGGGTTCCAGGGAAAGGGCTCTTGGTTCGGCGAAAGGGAACTCTAGAGTGGACACCAAACTCCAAGTTCAGTGAGCCGATTGCGGTCGGGGCTTTGGATGCTGATCACAAAATATATCTAGTTCCATCAAAAGCCATTAGACCACCTAAGGCAAGACATCAACCCGACCCAATCTTTCCCGACAGCGAAAGAAAGTCGGGAAAGGAAGGCCGAGTATATTTGCATTTTGTTGTGGACGATCAAGGGGCGGTGCACTTCCCCACGGTTGACGAAGCCTCAAGTCCGGAGTTTGCGCAGTCGGCAGTCGAAGCCGTGAAAAAATGGATGTTTAAGCCTGCGCAACTCAATGGGCAGCCAGTAGCAGTCCTCATCACCGTCGACCTGAGCTTCAAGCTTTACAAATCCTTCTAGCGGTTCTTTCCGGAAGATGGTTGATCAAATCAGGCAATTACACGTTTTGACCGTGGTCGATGAGTGCTATGGCGATGTTTCAACAGCTAGCCAAAAGTAACGTGGACTACCGCTGGATGAGTCGTTACCATTTGTGCTGTTGCCGATGTCAAAAACAGTTGCGGTTAAAATCGCATGGCTGTCGTTAGCCGTTCTGATCGCGGTTCCGCTCGTGGTCACGTACAACCCGACCGCTAACCGTGACAATGACATCGTGCTTTTATACGCGCTGCTGGCGCTTACGTTCCCAACTGGGCTTGTTGTCGCCGCGCTTTATGCGCTCGTCGGACACACTCTTGAGGTTCGATTTGCTGCGCAGTTGCCTGTTGGACGCCTTGCGATGATCGTGGATTGCGTGGTTTTCCTAACTGCGGGATACCTGCAATGGTTCGTTGTGTTTCCCTCCATTTGGACGGCTCTAAAAAAGAAAACAACTGCGCACTGATTCGTAGTTGATGAAATCGCATTATAAAAGGGCGCCCCTGTTGGAGTAGGTTGCGATTGTCACACCACACCTACGAAAAGGAGCACCCTTGTGAACAGTGAAAAGTATATTGGGCTCGACGTTCATCAAGCAACGATCTGCGTAGCGGTGATGGATCCTAAGGGCAAGGTAGTCATGGAATCCATCCTGGAAACGAAGGCGGCAACCATCCTGGAGTTCTTGGCAGGACTGCGTGGAACTTTGTCGGTGACCTTCGAAGAAGGCACCTGGGCGGCCTGGCTCTACGATCTGCTCAAGCCGCATGTTGCCAACTTAGTAGTGTGCAACCCGCGCAAGAACGCGCTGCTCAAACATGGCAACAAAAGCGACAAGATCGATGCCCGCAAACTTGCCGACCTGTTGCGGCTCAATGATCTCGAGCCGGTTTACCATGGCGAGACTGGTGTGCGCATGCTGCGGGAGCTCGCACGCAGTTATCTGACTATCGTCAAAGATGTTTCCCGGGTGATGAATCGGTTGAAAGCAATCTATCGTAGCTGGGCGATTCCCTGTGCCGGACGGGACGTCTACTATACCCGTCATCGCAGGGCGTGGCTGGGGAAAATTCCCGAGGCCGGCACTCGCCGCCGAGCTGAGCAACTTTATCAGCAACTGGACATACTGCAGCCCTTGCGCCAACAAGCCCGACGCGAACTGCTGGCGGAGAGTCGCAAGCATACCATCACCGCCAAACTGCGGCAGATCCCCTCCCTGGGACCGATTCGCTCTGCTTTGGCGGTGGCTCTGATCCAGACCCCGCATCGTTTCCGCACCAAGCGACAACTTTGGAGCTATAGCGGACTGGGGTTGGAAACCCGCGATAGCGGGGAATACCACTACGTCCAAGGCCAAGTTCGGCGCCGCAAAAAGCAGGTGTTCATTCGCGGCTTGAACAAGGATCACAACCATGATCTGAAGGGTCTGTTCAAAGCTGCCGCCACCCGGGCGAGTGTGCAGCCCGGACCTTTCCAGGATTTTTACCAGCGCTCGCTGGCTAAAGGCATCAAGCCGACCATGGTACGTCTCACGTTGGCCCGCAAGATTGCAGCCATTACGCTGACTCTGTGGAAGAAGGGAGAAAACTTCGACGCTGAGAAACTAAAAGCACAAGCCGCTTGAGCGTCTCCGGTGAACAACCCTTTCCATCGCCGCCTGATTCTTTCTCTGGTGGTGGTCGGCTGGTTCTTGAGACGCTCGGGTTCGAGGGTGAGCATCCTAATCGCCTGTAGGCGCTCAAAGTGTCAGTGACACTTAGCCTCCGTGAAATCCCTATGCCCCTTCGGACAACCCGAAAAAGCACTAGGCCACGAGCCTCAGATAGATCCATGGTTGCCACCATACAACCACACGGCTTGATGCGTTTCGAAACTGATCGGCGTCGTCGCTACTAAATGAAGATGCAGCTACTGCGATGGAACAACCCAGGAGCAGGACACCAGACCAGCGTCTTCCATGGTGAGAGGGGCTGGATGTCGCGAAATAAACCTGCGCATCCGGCGGAGGGAGAAAAATGTTCTTGACATCCTCTTTTATAGATCAGGCGATTACACGTTTTGACCGTGGTCGATGAGTGCTATGGCGATGTTACGCCAATCATCAGAACGTTCCGCTACAATCTCAGTCCTTGATGAGCACGCTCTCGGATTTTGCAGCCAAGCACTGGGTTGTAGGCGGCATCGGTGTTTCTCTGCTGTGGTTCGTAGCGGGAAAACAATCGCTGTCGAATAGAAGACCCGATGCAGCGATATTCTGGCAAGCAGTCGCGGTAATCATCGCCCTAATACTGTGTGGCTGGACAATAGTGGACAGGGAGTGGCTTGGGCTTGCAGCCGGAATCCTCGTTGTTTACTTCGAGGTTCGCTCTATCAGGCGGTCCACACTCGGCAGCCCACGTCGATGAGTGTAATGGCGATTTTTCGCCAACTGACACTCACATTCGGTTCAACCTGCCTGTCTTCATTGACTTGCCTCTCCTCCCAACGTAAGATTCGGGGCCAATGATCGGGGAGACCATTTCTCATTACCGCATTCTCGAAAAACTTGGCGGCGGCGGCATGGGTGTGGTTTACAAGGCCGAGGACAAGCGCCTGCACCGCTTCGTGGCGCTGAAATTCCTGCCCGACGAAGTCGCCCGCGATCCGCAGGCGCTGAGCCGCTTCGAGCGTGAAGCGCAAGCCGCTTCCGCGCTCAACCATCCCAACATCTGCACCATTCACGACATCGGCGATGAAAACGGCAAAGCGTTCATCGCGATGGAATATCTTGAGGGGGCCACACTGAAGCACCAGATCGGGGTGCGGCCCATGGAACTCGACGTCCTGCTTCCGCTCGCCATCGAGATCGCCGACGCGCTCGACGCCGCACATGCCAAGGGAATCATCCACCGAGATATCAAACCCGCAAACATTTTCGTGACCGACCGCGGCCACGCGAAGATTCTCGACTTCGGCCTAGCCAAGGTGTCGCCGCGAGACAGCCACATCGACCAGACCGGGGCAACCGCCGCGGCAACGCTGGTGGACGAGGCGTTCCTGACCAGCCCGGGCTCCACGGTTGGGACGGTCGCCTACATGTCTCCCGAGCAGGCCAAGGGAAAAGAGCTGGACCGCCGCACTGACCTGTTCTCCTTCGGTGCCGTCCTTTACGAAATGACGACCGGCGTGGGGGCCTTCCGTGGCGACACCTCGGCGGTCATTTTTCATGCGATCATCGAGCGCGCTCCGACTCCCCCGACCCGGTTCAATCCTGACATCCCGCCGAAGCTGGAAGAGATCATCAACAAAGCTCTCGATAAGGACCGCGAGTTACGCTACCAGAATGCAGCCGACATGCGTGCCGACCTGAAGCGGGTGGTGCGCGAACTGCAATCGGGCCGGACCCCGGCCTTAGAAGTGGGCGAGCCGGCTCCGGCAGCGCCATCCGCCAGCGGATCCGCGCTAAGGGTAGCTTCCGTATTCAGTGCGCCTGCAGTTTCCGCGGCAAGCAGCGGAACGGGTCGTGCGATTTCCAGTGGCGCGCAGCCGGCTGCAGCCAGTTCCGCACCCGTTGCGGTCCCAGTTCCGCGCCCGAAGTGGCCGTTGTATGCGGGGCTCGGAGCGCTGGCCTGCATCGTGGGCGTGACTTCCTTCTTCTTCTACCACCAGCGTACCCACGCGATTGGTGAGAAGGATTCCATCCTGGTCACGGATTTCGTCAACACCACCGGCGACCCGGTCTTCGATGGAACTTTGAAGAAGGCCCTTACGATCGATTTACAACAATCTCCGTTTCTCAACGTGGTGTCCGATCAGCAGGTGCAGAAGACCTTGAAGTTCATGGGACGCTCGCCGGACGACGCGATTACGAAAAGCATTGGGCGTGAGATCTGCCAGCGCGATGGCATCAAGGCGATGCTGACGGGATCGATTGCGCTGGTGGGCAGCCAGTATCTGATCACGCTCGAGGCGCTGAACGGCTCGACCGGCGACTCGCTGGAGCAGGCGCAGGTGCAGGCATCGGGGAAAGATGCGGTTCTGGGATTGCTTGGAACGGGAGCGACAAAGCTGCGCGAGAAGCTGGGTGAGTCACTGGCGTCGGTGCAGCAGTTCGACAAGCCACTGGACCAGGCCACGACGTCTTCGGTCGAAGCGCTGAAAGCCTTCACGCTTGGCGATCAGCTGCACAACAAGCTGGAAGACGTTCAGTCTGTACCGTTTTACCAGCGCGCGATCGAGCTGGACCCAAACTTTGCGCTCGCATATTTGCGGCTGGGAGTGGTAGCCGGGAATACGTCGCAATTCACGCTGCAGGCGCAGCAAGTAGCGAAGGCGTTCGAATTGCGCGACCGCACCAGCGAGTATGAGCGGCTCTACATCAATGCCTACTACTACCTGCAAACCGGGGACGTAGAGAAATCGATTCAGGGCTGGGAATTGATGAAGCAGACCTATCCGCGCGACTCCGTTTCGCGGATCAATGTGGCCGTGGACTATGGGTTCCTTGGGCAGTATGAAAAAGCGGTTGAGAACTGCCTGGAGTCGATCCGGCTTGAGCCCGACACGTTGAACTGCTATGTCGGTGGCGCGGGCTACTACCGGGCGCTTGGCAAGATGGACAACGCCGATGCGCTCCTCACGCAGGCGCTGCAGCGAAACATAAAAAGCTCATCCCTGTACCTGGCTCTGGCAGCTTCAGCCCTGTTCAAGGGCGACAGTGCGACTGCTGCGCGCATGCAGGAACAGGCGAAGACAAGTCCGGAAGGCGAGCTCAGGGTGCTGGGGCAGCAGGCGGCGCAAGCGGGGGCACTGGGCAAGGTCGGGCAAATGCGCGAATTGAGAACACAAGCAGTGGAGAAGGCCAAAGGCTTGGGCATGGCGGATTCCGCGGCCAACCAACTGCTGCAGGAAGCGGCCGCGGAAGCGGAGTTCGGGTACCCTTCGCGCGCGGGCGAAGAGATTGACGCAGCGGTTGCATTGTCACGCGACCCGGCATTTCTGTCCGATGTGGCGGAGGCGGCCGCTGCAGCGGGTCTGGAGCCGAAGGCCGAAGCGTTGATCGCGGGGGCGCGCAAGGGCCGGCCGAATGACACATTCGTGCAGAAAGTAGTCGGCCCGCGGGTCGAGGCGCGCTTGCAGGTGCGGCGCGGGAAGGCCGCCATTGCCGTCCAGACTTTAGCTGGCACGCAGCAATATCAGGAGGGACGTTATTTTACGACTCACGTTGTGCGCGGCGAGGCCTGTCTGGCGGCTGGGGACCCAGGGAACGCGGAAACGGAGTTCCGAAAATTTCTGGCGCGCCAGGGACAATGGCCTTTGAACATCTACTACCCCCTCGCGCAGCTCGGACTGGCGCGGGCCCTCGCAGCCCAGCACGACAGCGCAAATGCACGCACTGCCTATCAGGACTTTTTCGCTTCGTGGAAGGACGCGGACCCGGACATTCCCGTCCTGAAAGAAGCTCGGGCGGAATACGCGAAGCTGCAGTAGCAGCCCGGCCTGACCTGCTTGTACAAAAGTTGTCAACTGACGCTATCAGGCGTGTCTGTTGAAAAAATCTGGGTTCGCGGCGCGCTTTTTGTCCCTTCTGGCCTGCTGGTTAGTCGCTTCTTTGGTTTCTCCAGACCAGGTTCATGCAGTTGCGATCTGCGGGGTTGGCTTACGGCTGAGGAATCGCACCAGCCGTTTCAGGTTCTGCACCGTTGCCGCCAGATAGAACTGCTCGCGCACGAAGCGCATCCGGCGTAGCCTCAGTCGGCGGAGTCCGATGTAGTTCTTCAGCTCTGCGAAGAGGGCTTCCACTCTTCGCCGCGCCCGTTGCGAGATAGCGAACGCTGGTGTCTGAGCGAGGGCGTGCGCACGCTGCCGCGCGGGCTCACAAGTATGGATGGCAAGGGTCCGATACTTGCCTCGCGTGCAGCGGTTCTTCTGGGGGCACTCGCGACAGCGCTTCACCGTCGAATAATAAACGTGTGTGCGGTTGCGCGCATTAATTCCGACGTACTTCAGGATTTTGCCTTCCGGGCAGATATAGCAGTTCTCTTCGGGTCTGTAGGTGAACTGGTCGATGCCGTAGAGATCAGTCGGCCCATTGGGATTTTCTTTCACCCGGATGTAGGCAGCGATACCACGGTCATCAAGCCATTGCAGGAATTCGCCGTTGCCGTAGGTGGTGTCCGCTGCCAGCGTCTGCGGAATATCGCCGTAACGTTCGCGATAGCGTTCGATCATGTCTCGGGCCGCGACGCTCTCCTGACTCAGGCGCGCCGGCGTAGCTTGCACCCCCACGATGATGCAACTGGCGTTATCCACCAGATAGTTGTCGTAATAGCCGAGCCGCGCTGGACCGCCTTTGGTCGCATAGGTCGAATCCGGGTCCGTGGTCGAGACTTTCTCTTGCTGTGCCACCGGAGGTTCGACCGGGTTCTCCCGCTCCAGTTCGACTAGATACTCGCGCACCGTGTGGTTCACCTTCGCTATCTCGGGTAGTTGCTCGCGGGGTACGCGGCTGTGATGATCCGCATTGGCCTGGATGAAACTGCCGTCCACCGACATGTGCTCGCCCTTCACCAAGCCCGCCTCTACGCAGCGGGCCACGATCTCCTCAAAGATCTCCTGAAACAGATTCGATTCCTGGAATCGACCATGCCGGTTCTTGGAAAACGTGGAGTGATGCGGAATCTCCTGATCGAAGCCCAGTCCGGTAAACCAACGCCACGCCAGATGCATACGTAGCTCTTCCACCAGTTTCCTTTCGCTCGTGACCCCGTAGAGATAGCCGACCAGCAGCAGGCGCAGCAGCAGTTCTGGGTCGATCGATGGCCTTCCCGCGTCGCTGTAGGCGTCTTTCAACTTGGCTCGTATAAATCCAAAGTTGACGTGGCGATCGATCAGGCGTAGCAGATGATTTTCAGGAACTTGATCTTCCAGGCGGAAGTAATAGAACAACCCTTCTGAGCGGGATTGGTGCCCCATCATGAGCAGCAGGCCTCCAAATGAAATGGTGAAAAGCAGCATCCAGAACTCTGGCCTGCTTATAACCCGAACATTGCACCGCCACAAGCATCAACTGAAAGACTTTTTCAACAGACACAGGCGATAGCGCTCATTAAGGGCTTTGAGTGTAACGGCGATATTTCAATAGCTATCCGAGGACAGTGCCGTCAGACGGAGCGTGTTCCCTTGGTGGGACTGTCGAATGGGATTAGGGCTTTTCGTCCGTTTTGTAACCATCGTTCACTCCTAAGGTTTTCATATACCGTACGAGCTGCCAACGCTGCGCCTCAGGAAGTCTCGACCATACCGGCATTCCTTTCCAGGCAACCCCGTTTGTCAACAGCCAGAACAAAGTGCCAGGGGTGGCATTCTGGACTTCGGGGTGACGAAGACTTGGTCCTTTTTTGCCCCCTATCCCCGCAGCGCCATGGCACTCAGCGCAGTGATCCTCAAAAAGAATCTGTCCAGCGACAACGGCCTCAGGGTCATTCTGGAAGGGATTCATCCGGGTTCGCGCTTTTGCAGGTGCCTTGTTCAACTCTGAATAGTCATGGGAGTCGTGTGCGGCAGACACGTCCTGCTTGGTTTGGTTCTGCGCCGAAGCAACCGAGGCACCGAGACTCACAGCGAAGAATGCGAGCACAAGCATACGATTGTTCACCGTCGACCCGTAAAAAGGCTTTTCACCATGTCGCCGAACCCTGGTATCTCGCGAGCGACGCCGACGCGAAGCATGAACTGATGGCTATTGTCGTTGAGTCCGAAGGTAGGGGATAGTCGGAGAGTCCATCCAGAAGGAATGTTCCAAGCTAGGACTGGAGCAAGATATTGAGAGGTTTCCTGAAGGCCAAAGTTGTAGCGATCGCCTAGACCGCCATACATCTCTACGCCAGCAACAAAATTCTGCGGGCAGAAACTGCATCGTTTGGCTGACGCTTTTAGGGCGAGTGGGCGACTGGCACCCACGGCGTACCCAAATTCCCAAGGCTCATTCGTCAGGTTCTTTACAAATAGAAAATTTTCAGAAACGTTCCAGCCTTTTAAATTACTCCCCAATATAAGCTTGAGTTCAAGTTCGTTCTTGACCTCATCGCGGGCTTCAGCGTTCGGCGTCAAGAAGTCATTCTCTATGTCGTGACCTTCGAGCTCTTTGAGTATCTTATCCGCTCCGTTGACGTGTTCGTATTCCACGTAAAGAACCGGATTGATGTAATACTCCCTTTTAAGGGGACGAAACCGGTTCTCCCAGCGAACGCCGGTTGCAACGGTGCTGTCATGGAACGTGGTCTGTGCGTCCAGATAAAACTCCGTAGTCCACCATGCGGTAGCGCCGTACTCAAACTCAACCCAATAGGAGTGGAAATCGTTGCCGCCACGTTGCGTGCCATAAGTTGAAAAATATTCGATTTCAAGATTTCTGGGTTCCTCTAAGAACTGATCATAGGTAACAATGTATGGGTTTTCCTGAGCCTGGACGAGACGCGGAAACACAATAATCAGAATAATAATTAAAGTGGCGAAGCGGGCGGACGAAAACATTTATTCTCCTTGCAACTCACTTGCAACATTAAAAGGGTCAAATCCTGCTGCAGTTTGGTGCAGTGCGAAGGCTCTCATTGGTGCTTTTATATAGTTGCAACTAAGTTGCAACTATGAGGGTACAAAAAGTGAAATCCAGCCTCGACTTCACTGGGGACTAATCTACGGCAACGCTTACGGGATTATCAAGTGGGCAACTAGTGGCACTTCAGATTTTGTTGCATCCGAATTGCAATTTTTTGCAACACCCCAATACTATCTTATGAGCGCCCACTGAATGCCACCGCGCTATTCTGTTGAACCTAATTGGACTGTCCCCAGTGTTTTCGATGGTTACGCGGGAAGGTCTGGCGTGAATTCTAGCGAATTATCAGGATGCTGCGGCCAAGCGCTCCTCCTTCGCGCCCATGATTATGAGCCATAGCATGATTGCGACCTCTGCAAGCAAGACAGGTTCGGTGTAATTGATGACCTTGTCTTCGTATGCTGGAAAGAGGAACCCGGAAACGCTGAGGGCCAAATAGGCGAAGCAGGCGATCATCAGCCAAGCGCCCAGGATGCGGGGCAGGAAGCGCGATCTGTACACCAAGAGCCCGAATGGCAGGAGCCATAGCCCCCAAAATATCTCGTTGGCCAGATCACCGTAGTGGTGGAGGCGGAGAAACAGCATGGCGAATGCGTCGCGCTGCGGCTTGTCGAACGTGGACAAGAATTCGCCACCCCGCGCGAAGAGCAGGGCAGCAGCATCGTTCACACTGTTCATGAAGAAGATCGGTGTGACCATCAGACTGCCCAGGATCACCATCAGCACAGCAAGGCCCTGGTTCACTGCCTTAAACAAACGATAAAGAGCCAGCGTGACAAAGATCCACAACGCCCCTGTGACCAGTTGGCTGAGAATTCCGAATCGGAACAGCAACTCATGCGTCGTAATATTGTTGACCGTTGCAGTCGCGTTGTCAGACACGATCAAGGTGTCGGGAATGTAGATCAGGCGCACGACGGCCACCAATGAGCCCACAAGGTAAATGAGCCCTGCGACTCTGGCGTTCTTGCTGAGCAAGGTCATACAAGCGCCTCCCGATAAGGAGAAGCAGTCTACTGTGGCCCCTGATTGTTGTAAACAGATTCACCTGGGCCGCCTCCCCTAACTGTTCGCGAGGGATGCGGCTCTCCTTACTAGCATTGGCTTCCACGAACTGCCATCGACCGACAGGCTGTCGCCTTGCACCAGTCCAGCCTCCAGGCAGCGGGTCACGATCTCTTCAAACAACTGCTCGAACACTTTCGACTCCTGGAATCGTCCGTGCCGATTCTTCGACAACTCATCGTGCGTTGCCGAGTTAAGCCGGGCAATAGGAAATTCGCGAATCGACTCTTGTCATGGCAAGACTGCGAATCGAAACCACACTTCGCGGCTTTGTTCACGTAGTCTGTTAACTTTATGGCTATGAAACGATCGGCGTTAATCGTGATTGAATCGTCTTCGGCTCCAAGGAACCTGCTGCAAGGAAGTGTGCGCGCCATGATCGGCTCATTTACATTAGTTCTGTTGATCTGCCTAGGGGCACGAGCCCAGGACGACTCGGTTTCTCTTCCCGGACGGCTCGCAGCACTAGTCGATACCCGATTCAAAGCTACAAGATGTCCCGGACTCTCGGTCACGGTAGCCTCGAAAAATAAGATCGTCTTCTCCAAGGCACTGGGGACGGCGGACCTTGAACAAGGCGTACCGTTGAGGACGGACAGTGTTCACCGGTTGGCGTCGCTATCGAAGCCCATAACTGGCACGATCATCATGGATTTGGTTGAGCAAGGCAAGCTAGCCCTGGACGTTTCGGTTCGACAATACTTGCCTGAGATGCCGGAGGCCTATCAAAAAGTCAGTTTGCGACATCTGTTAACTCATCAGGCGGGTGTTCGGGGATACACCAGCGAAGCAGATGTGGCTTTCAGTGTGACTCACTATGCGACTTCACGAGAAGCCCTGAAGAGTTTCATGGCTTATCCGCTGATGTTTGAACCGGGAACGAAGACCGAGTACTCGTCTCTCAGTTTCACCGTTGCGGCTGCTGCAGCAGAAGCCGTAACTGGGCGTTCGTTTCAACAACTTGCCGCAGATTTCTTTGCTAAGAATGAGATCAGCGGGTTTGCCCTGGATGATCCACTGGCGATTGTGCCCAAGCGGGTTCGCGGATACTTGGTTGACCCAAACAGTAAGATCGAATTCAACGACGGACGAGTCGTGGCTCGGGACTACTTGGCTGGAACAACCGGTGAAGCCACCAATGCCCGCTTCTACGACATCAGCAATCGGTACCCCGCAGGTGGCTTTGATTCTTCGGCTGAGGACCTTCTCCGCTTTGTGGTCGCGGTCGCGTCCGGCCGGGTGCTCAAGCCCGAGACCGTCAGCAAAATGTGGACTCCGCAAAGCACGTCAGACGGAACAAAAAGCGTGTTCGGGCTGGGCTGGGGCGTGTCCCAGCGGAAAGGCGAAGCGATGGTGGGCATGAATGGATTGGAGCCAGCAACACAGACGTTCCTGCGTTACTTCCCAGACTCTGGCGTCGGAGTAGCGTTGCTCTGCAATGCCGAAGGCGCACACGACCTTCCGAAGCTGCTGGACGACATCCTCGAAGCCGCGATTCAATGATGTTTAACCCTCCCTGATCAGGATCTGGCGCAATCATCGGAAGCAGGGCCGCAGAGTGTTTGTTGATGTAACCACGTTAACACTCAAAACCCCTCGAGGGGGTCACTGAGTGCTATGGCGATTTTGCGCCAATTGAGACGATGCCAACCGAGTTGCCTCGAATATCTTTTGCTTGCAGTCCGTTCGGTTACCAAACCACGTAGTTCCACAAAAACGCTTCTGGACCCCGTAACTGGAGGCGGGCCAACGTTCCATCGAGGCAGCGGCACGGCGACCAATATCAAGCCGCCCGAAGCGCCTTCATGGGGTCGACAGAAGCAGCACGACGGGCGGGCAGCAACGCCGCCGTCAGCGCCAATATCAGAACACAGACCGCGGCAACCGCTAGTACCAGCGGGTCAAATGGTTTCACATCGAACAGGAACGAGCGAAGCAACCGGGCGGCAGCCCCAACGCCGAGCAATCCCACAGCGCAACCCGCAAGTGCAAGCTTGGCCGCGGACTTAAAGACCAGGCCTAGAATTCCCGACCGTTGTGAACCCAAGGCAATGCGGATCGCCATCTCCTGTGTGCGGAGTGCAGCCGAGAACGCCATTACACTATAGATACCGAGGGCGGCTAGCAGCACTGCCGCGATGGCGAACGAGGAGATAATCGCGGTATTGAAACGGCGTGGGGCTTCGCTGTCGGAAACCACGTGCTCCAGGGTTTGGACCTGGGACAGCGGTAGCTGGGGGTCGATGGAGCGGACTGTGGCGCGGAGAACATTTGCGATCTGCTCGGGCTCCGTCGCGGTGCGTATCGCGATGTAGCCTCCGTTGCCATTTAGATCCGTGGGAGAGGCGAAGGGTCCTATGGACTTTTCATATTGTTCGACCGGCAGGTAGTACTGTTGTTTGCTAGGTATATCGGGCGACGCCTCCTTTACGTCCGCAACTTCACCCACAACCGTGAGCCACGGTATCTTCGTTTCGTGCAACCCCAGGCGCAGACGCTTACCGACCGGGTCTGAACCGGGCCAGCAGTGCTCGGCGAGCTTGTGGTTAACGATCGCGACCAGTTGCGTGTCCGCTGTGTCTGCTGGGCTGAAATGACGCCCGGACAGGAGCGGAACACCGATCGCCTGCAGATAGTCACCCTCCACCGACACCTGCGTGGCCAGATTCATGCCGGCGCTCATCGGTGCGACATAGCCTTCCGCGTCGAATACAGTATTGCTGCTGCCGCCCGAAGCCGGCAGAAACGAGGTCAGCCCCGCAAACTTCACGCCGGGAAGCTGCCGAAGACGGCGAATGAGTTCGTGATTGAACCCATCCACAGCCGATTGCGTTGCATACTGCTTCTGCGGCAGCGAGTAGGAAGCCGTGAGGACATCGTCTGGGCGGAAGCCGAGATCGACGTCACGCATCTTCTCAAAGCTTCGCAGCAGCAAGCCAGAAGCGACGAGCAGCGCCAGCGCGATGGCAATTTCGGTGACAACCAGCGCAGAGCGCAGCCGCGTGTGCCCGCCGTCCGCCGTGCGGGTACGTCCACCTTCCTTGAGAGCCTCGTTCACATTCGTTCGCAGGGCAGCAAAAGCCGGAGCCAGACCGCAAACGATGCCGGTGAGCACTGTTAGGATGATCGCGAACACTACTACCTGCCAATCAAGGCCGATCTCGTTAATACGGGGCAGGGTCTCGGGCAACGAGCTCACTCCGACCCGCAGAGCGATCGCGGCCAGCACCAGACCGAGCAGGCCTCCGGTAATGCTCAACACCAGGCTCTCAAGAATAGCTTCACGCAGCAGCACCGAGGCGCGCGCTCCCAGCGCTAGGCGCATGGCGATTTCGTGGCGTCGTCGGATGGCACGGACCAGCAGCAACCCGGCGAGATTAGCGCAGGCAATCAACAACACGACGACAATGGCCAGAAACAAAGTGCGCACCAGTTGACGAGCTTGCTCAACGGTTTTCTCGTGCAGCGAGCGCACCACTGCGCGTATGTGCATATTCGCCATAAACGCGGGATAGTTGTGCATCGTTTCCTGCGCCACGCGCTGCGCATCACTTTCTGCCTGAGCCGGAGTGAGTCCTGGCTTGAGCCTTCCCACCATGTTCGAGTTCCACGAAGCTGCTCCGGTCGTTAGCTCGTCTTGGTCAAAGCTCATGGGAATCCATAGCTCGCTGCTGTTCAGGTGTCCAGGCACCAGCGGAAACTCAAAGTTGCGCGGCATCACGCCAATTACTTCATAGGGCTTGCGATCAAGCAAAATCTTAGTTCCCAGAACTCGCGGATCACCGTGCAGGCGGCTTAGCCAGAGCGAGTAACCGAGCACCGCTACGTGCTCTTTATTGTCATCTTCCTGCTGCGTAAAGAGTCGGCCCATTAGAGGCTCGACCTGCAGGGCCGGCAGCACTCCACCCGAGAGCCGGGCTGCGTTCACCTGTGCCGGTTCGCCAATGCCAGACAATTGGTAAGTCGTTTGCCTATACCCACCGAGACTCTCGAAGCTGTGAGTATCGCGCGTGTAGGCCTGGATGTCCGGAGCTGTGACTCCTATCTCACCGTTACTTCCCACATCTGCACCTTGCAAAATGTCTGCAAGCTCCACCAACCTCTCAGAATGAGGAAAGGGCAGCGGGCGCAGCAGCACACCTTCCACGACTGAGAAAATGGCGGTCGTGGCCCCGATTCCGAGCGCAAGCATCAGCACGGCTGTGGCCGTAAAGCCGGGCGACTTCAACAAGTGGCGAATTGCGATCCGTAGGTCATGGAAAGGCATCGGCACCGACTCCATACGCGATTTGTGGGGGTGTAGTAGCACCCACGTGACCAGATACGGTTAAGTCCAACGGATTGTTCCCCTCAAGACCTGCAGGATCATGTGCGAAACACGTGGTCGGTGCTGACGCAATCCGAAGTTGGTCGAGCCCGATCACGGGATTTTACCCGGACACAGCAACTCGGACCTAACTGTTGAAATCAGGCCATTACACTCATTGACTCGGATCGAAGCGTTGAGCGGCACGTCCAGAATCGCCGGAAACAGCGCGTTCTGAAACCGGATCGAAGCCGTCATCGGCTCCGCCCCTTGTATTTCGGGCTGAATTATCTCGGCCAGGCGTTGCGGTTTCCTCCTTGGCGTGCGGTCGCTCAAGTCGTGTGGGGATGGGCTAGGTAGTGTTGCCGCAGCAGGTCCTTGCCGTAGTCATTGCCATTCGGAGTTCGCACTACGCAATGGATGTGCTGCTGGGTTGGTTTCGTGGGGTCCGCAGCAAACTTCCGCAGGTTGGCGGGCTGCTGATGATCAAATTCGACCAGGACCACTGGACTGTGCACCCGGTAATAAAATGCGCTATCCGGCTGCGTTCCACCGATCCAAGTGAACCAAGTCTGGTCGAGATAGCGGTCCACCTCGTCCATCTTCACGCGGGCGTGGCCTTCGTCCATGTTCTTTATATAGAGGTGGATCAAATCGCGGAAGCGTTGTCGCGCGGGGCCTGACAGATCGTTCGTGCGCAATCCTGCATAATCGATTACGACATTGTCCTTGAATGCTTCGGTCAGATTGTTGTTGCCCGTCTTCGAGAAGTTGAGAATGGCCTGTTTCCGCTGCGCCTCCGGGAGGGCGTTCAACACCGCTAGACCATCGTTCTGTTCTTTTTGCAGAATCTCGAGACCTTTGTACTTGCCCGACGGTGCTTTTACTGGTTCGGAGCCGACAAACAAGGGAGTCATCACCACTTGGTCCCCGAGGACAAAGTAATTGATGATGGCGTGATGGCCCTCAAGTTTCCAGCCCCACGGCTCGGTTGCCAATGGCTTGCCGTAAATCTGGATGTAGTACAACCACTCTCCCAGGAACGCGTGATCCTCGGCCAGCTCGGCGAGCGTTTCGTTGAGGCGCATGATGTTGCGTGTCAGCTCAAAGCCTTCTGCGCTGAGGGAAGCGCGCATCAATCCGAAAGCGGCCTGCCGCTGGGCATCGGTCATCTCCGCGAAGCAGACTCCCTGACGCGCATAAAAATGCTGATTCATCCATTTGCGCCACTCGACGTCGTCCACGGGATACATGGTTCTGGCGAGTTGTAGGGGCGTGAGAGTGGCGATGAAGGTCTCCGCGGCATTGCGCACTGGTTCGGTTGAAACCCCGCTCGGCTTGATCTCGAATAGACCCGGCGCGACCTCACCATTAGTCGTGATTCCCTTGAACGGCGTCGCCAATCCTTTGCTTTCGTATTCCTCGGACATCTGGCGAAAACGCTCCGCCATGGTAGATGCGCTCTGAGTTTGTGTCTGGCCGAGGGCCCATGGAGCAAGAACTGCCGCAGAAACCAGGGATGAAATAAAGTCGCGACGCGTCGGCTTGCTCGTCACGGGTTGGGTTTGAGTGTGATGGGAATGATGATGGTAATGATGCAGGTTGTGCGCCATGCTGGTGCTCCGCCCGATTGAGTGGCGGGAGTATAGCACGAGGACGGAATGCGGCAATTCCCCGAGATCCGCATACACGCCCGGGGATTCGTTCATGGGCAAACTGGAACTTTTTACCGGACAAAGTCATGCATGACGGGCAAACCGGAAGTCAAACTGTTGTTAACAGGCGTGGGTGTTGAAAAAGTCCATTTTTCTTAAAATCGGCGAAATTACGGGGATAGAAAATGTCTAGCCGAATCCAGAAAGTCGTTTGTAGGGCATCCTAGCGCAAAGCTTTTTCGACCACTTTCGAGAGATGGAGTTTTTCAACAGCCACAGGCGTTCTCACCAACTACGGCCTCCCCCGACTGCCCCGGTCAGGGGTTCTGAGTGTAATGGCGATTTTTCAACACTAATTGTGCGATAGCTTTATCAGTCGAGTTCATGGCGGGGTTTCTACTTCATCCTCAATGCGACCGTTGGGGTTTGACTCCGTTTGCGTTATCTCTGGCTCAGGTTGCATGGTTGGAGAATGTTCGAGGAGTCTGTTCAATAGATTGTGCCTTTCTGCAAGTGCGCCGATGCTGTATGCCAGGCCAGCATAAAAAGGGGCGACCACAAACATCTGTTGTGCAACGCGAACAGGGTCAACGCCACCAAAGCCAGGGGCAAAGACCGGCATGGACCGTTCGATGACGAAGAAATATGAAAACCGGGACCACGGGTTGGAGAACAGGACCGATGCAGATGCGTCAGTAAACGTCAGCAACTTAAACAGGAGAATAAGAGTGGGGACAACCCAAGCCCATATTGCAAGCCTAGGGAAGTACAGAGACAGCACATAACCAAGCGCGAAAGCTGGGACAATGCTTGTCAGCTCAAAATGCCTGAGGTAGTCGTTACCGGTGGACGTGCCGTTGCTGATTCCGGCAAGAGGCAATATCCAAACGAACCAGCGGCTAAGCAGCCATGGACCGAAATGAACGCCGCACACCGTAGCAGCCGTCGTGTGGAATGCAAACGGACCGAGCGGAGCTTCCACTGGCCAATCGAGACCAGCGCGATGTGCAATGTGCTCTACGTCTTCGTCCTGAACCCCCTTTCTGAGGAGCCATCTTTTCCAGCCGGGAACTGCAAGAGAGTACCACTGCCATCCAAAGGCAATCCCGGCCAGAACGTAGTACACAAAGAGAAAGGGGCCAAACATTCGCAAACAAAGGAACGGCGCCAGCACAATCGCGGCTACCGCGGGTGTGGCAAGGGCCAGATGGCCGACGATAACGGCTCGCGCCTTATCCATGGTGCGGCGCTGTATAGCGCCGTGTGTGCAACCAGTCCACTCTGCTCAATTGTTGTTAACAGGCGATAGTTGAGGGGTTTTGGGTTCCCATGGGCCTGCGGCCCACCCATAGGGATGAAAGTGGCCGACTGATTCCAAACGGTGTATGCGTGACTTTCGACGGAGTGTAACGGCGATTTTTCGCCAATTGACAAGCCGGACGGTAGTATAGATCGAATGTTTCCAGTTCCGTGGCCTGTCGTCGTCATGTACGTGGTGGCTTATGTCCTCGCCGGAATGGCGATTGGTGTCATCAGTGGGTGGGTTGTTTCTCGAATGACAAAGGGGCGTCGGCCTGGCCTCGTCAAGGATGCACTCCTTGGCTCATTTGGATACGTAGGTGGAATTATCAGTTGCGCACTTATGCCTTGGCCCGAGAACACGGTCGTTGAACAGCTATCCGGCGGCGGATCAGTCGCAACAACGATGAGCAGGTATCAGCACCCGCAGCGCGTTGCTGTCGCACTAGCGATCCTTTTCCCGCTACTGCTCGAAGTGTACAAATGGAAGAAGCATAAATCTGCACCGTTGACGTAATCAGGCGATAGCGCTATGGCGGTGTTACGTCAACTATCCGCGCCATCCCTTGGAACGGGAGTAAAATCCGCCACATGAAGACATTCCACGGCGGTCGTGAAGCCAAAGAGTTCTTGATTTCCGAAATTGTCGCTGAAGCACAGCGCGAGAACGCCCCTCTCTCTGAAGTCGAGCGCAAAATGTTGTACTTCACAGAAAGTGGTTGGACGCTTCCCGACATCATGAAAGTTAACGAGGACTTTGATTGTGAGTACGACCAAGACGAGTATGAACACAAAATCGCGAAACTTGTTGTCAACGCTGACAGACGTATTCGCGAGAGTTCGCGTGAGGGTTACGACAGATGGTGGGCCGCAATACGTTTTCTTCAACGAGAAGATCACTACATTTCGGTGATGACTGGATTGGCAGGGCTGCGTCCACGCGGAGATCAATTGAGGCTATTCGCGACTGCACTAGGGATTGTCGTCTGCCTCCTCGTGTCGATTTTCTTCAGTATCAAGTACAACATCCCCATGCCCTCTCGTGGCAGCCTCGGAATTTTCGCGTGGGCCGTTGTCGCCAGTCTGTTCGTTGCCTACATGCTTCTCCGATTCATCCTCGGCACTAAGAGAGCCGATGACCTCACCTCCAAGGCCATAGAAAAAATGGTTCGAATGTATCAGCGTGTTACTGGAACTGCGTGACTGTTGAAATTTGCGCCGTCTGTTCGCCCGGATTTTGAGCGCTATGGCGATTTAACGACAGTCAGGCCCGGAGCACGGTGTAAAACCCCTGCTCCTTGAAGCGAAAAACAGTGCCGAGTATTGCTTCTAAGTGGATTTCTTCGTGAGCCGCTGGTGGCGTTCTAAAGTCGAAATCTCCATCCCAAACCCCGTACAATTCGATGCTCGATTCACCGGTTTGCCGTAGCAGCGTAACTAGGCCTTCTCGATTGTGCTGTTCAGTCGCCTTCTTCTGGCGATCAAAGTCGTCCTCGTTCTCACCCTCAAACCATGGCCACTCGCCATTCTGAAACATGACATGCGGGAAATCACACCCGCAGCTTCTGGCTTGGTGAAGTGTGCAGCAATAGGGCTTTCGCGTTCGGTCAGAGCCTTAACCGACAAGTCGGGAGCATCGTTGCGCCATTCCTTGCGCCGCATTGGCTTCGATGTCCCTGCGTAAAGTACGAAACACATTGTGTCGTCACCACAATTGTAGACGTGCGTAACTGTCGCAAACAGGCCATTACACTCGTTAACCCGGCCCTGCGGGGTGACCCCTGGCGGATGATGAGTGAAATGGACGATTTATCGCCAACCATCCAAACCTCACCATTCGATTGGCGGGCCGAGATGAGGCCAGCCAACCCTAATGCGGTACGATTGAAAGCCAGTAAAGGTGAAGGGGATGCAAGTGGGCCAACAAATCCGGTTGACTGTCTTTACCCTAGTAGCCTGCGCAGCTCTTGCCCAGAACGGTCCTTCGTTTCAGGGCGAGACCGCGCTCAAAACCCAGTTCGTCGAGGTTCAGCCAGGGGTAAAGCTCGAAGTGCTCGACTGGGGAGGGACCGGACGCAGCCTCGCACTTCTCGCAGGCGGCGGAAGCACAGCTCACGTCTTTGACAGCTTAGGACCGAAGCTCGCGGCGCATTATCACGTGATTGGGATCACCCGGCGCGGGTCTGGTCAGTCCTCCGCGCCTCAAACGGGTTATGACGCAAGGCGGCTCGGAGACGATGTCGTCGCCGTTCTTGACGCCTTGCATATCGCGGATCCTATCCTCGTCGGGCATTCGATTGCGGGCGAAGAACTGAGCTCCATCTCCACCTATCATCCCGGTCGTGCTGCGGCGCTCATCTATCTCGATGCCGGAAGCACTTTCGCTCTCTACAACCCCAAGCATGGTGACTACACACCGGCATTGGCGGAGCTCAGAGACGATCTTTCGGCATTACAGAAGCACCTCTACGATGACGAGCTTATATCGAAGACATTGGCGGACATGGCGCTGTTTCAGATCAACCTCACCGAACTTCGAGGTGAAGTCGAAGGCGCAACGCGCCCCTCACCGAAAGCCAGCGATCTTGCCAGCATTTCTGCCTACCAGAATTACATGAAAGGCTATTACGGTGGCATCATCCCCGAAGCGGAGGTGCGCCAGCTTTATCGTATCGGTGAGGATGGGAAGGTCGGCGAGTGGCTTGGGCATGGATATGCAAACCAATCTGTGGCCCTCGAAGAAGAACGTTTCCACTCTATCGATACACCCCTTCTAGCGATTTTTTCTTATCCTTCAGCTCCCTATCCAAGTCAGACGAGCGACCCGGCAAAACTCGCAGCCTATCGAGCCGCAGAAACGAGTCGCAAGGAAGCGCAGTTTGCTATCTTTCGGGAGCAGCCTCATGCAAAGGTGATCGTGATTCCCAACTCCACCCACTTCATATTTCTCTCAAACGAGGAGGAAGTGATCTCACAGATCAGCGACTTCGTGAATAGCCTGCCACGCTGATTCGTTGTAGATCGGTTTCTCAGTTGACGAAACCAGGCGATTACACGTTTTGACCGTGGTCGATGAGTGCTATGGCGATATTTCAACAGTTGTCCCAGAGCGCATCGGAGCCAGTCGATGGGTTGCCGTAATTCGGATGATGGCCTGATAAAAGAAAGTCTCGTCCACCGGAGCCTCGCTGGATCGACATTTCCGTCGCCGAGACAGTAGCCTCGGCGGAGAGACCATGGCAAACTATCTCTATGGTTCCGACCGATATACGACAGCGATACGCGGAAGAGATCCGTGCCAATGCCAACGTTACTTCGCCCGCTTTGCTGAAAGCATTCGCAAGCACCCGGCGGAGCTGTATCATGACGTGGCTATAGTGTTGGACCCGTCGCGCTCTCTCACAAATGGCAATCCCGGCACACTGGCACCATGGCTCGAAGCCCTGAATCTCTCCACGGGGAAATCCGTTTTTCATCTCGGATGTGGTACGGGGTATTACACCGCAATCATGGCCGAGTTGGTTGGGTCAAAGGGCCGCGTGACAGCAGTCGAGATAGACCCCGCGCTGGCAGCCCAAGCTAGAGCAAACCTGTCGACCTATTCAAACGTTGAGGTAGTCCACGAGGATGGAGGTGGGATAGATACCGGCCTTAGAGACGCTATCCTGATCAATGCGGGCGTGACCCATCCGAGGGAAAGTTGGATTGACAACCTGGAGTCTGCGGGCACTCTGGTTCTACCGTTAACGATTGAAGTCGGGGTGCCGCATGTTGGTAAAGGAATGGTACTGTGCGTGTCAAAGCTCCGCTCGGGTTATGTGGCTCATTTCCTTCCCGTTCCCGTGATGATTTATTCATGTTCCAGCGTTCGAGACTCCAAGTTTGGTAGTCTTCTTAACCAGCCGTTCATGTCGGGGACCTTCAGTTCGGTGAAATCACTTCGTCGCGATCCGCATTCTCCCGAACCCGACTGCTGGCTACACGGGTCCACGTTCTGTTTGTCGACCAGTCCAGTAGCAACATCCATGGAGTAGCCAGCATCGCGTGCAAGTTGCTTTGCCCCTACCCGCTACCATCCTCCGGCGGCCAGCGGTTCCAGTTTGACGGCCTCGATGGATAGGATTTGGCTAACTGTTGCAAACAGGCCATTACACGTTTTGACCCTGGTCGATGAGTGCTATGGGGATGTTTCGCCAACAACAGTCCTAACCCTAATTCTTGTCGGTGTAGACCGCTACCGGCCGCCCATTCTGCTCTACATACCGGCGCAGCGGTTCCAGGTTCTCCTCCGTCGAATCATGCCGCACGAAGTGCGCCGTCAACTGCGATGTGGCGTCATCGATCATCGCGATCAGGTATAGCTTCTCCCCTCGACCTTCCAGCCAGTTGTGTTCACTGGTGTCCCACTGCACCAGCTCGCCATAACGCGCACGCCGAGGTCGCCATAGGTGAACGCGCTCGATGCGGCTTCGCCGCGCTCGCCACAACTTGGCCTCCATCCGCTATTGCCGCAGCGTTTCCCGGTTCACCCGGATCCCATGGTCCTCCGCCAACTCTTCCGCCGCCAGCGTCGGTCCGTAGTCATGCCACAGCTTGGCCTGCTGTTTCTGCCGGAACAACCCCAGCACTCGTCGCTTTACCGCCTCCGGCGTCTTGCGGTTCGAAGGCCGCCCTCGCAGCCTGTGGCGTAGAGCGCTGTCTCCTTCTCGCTGCACCCGCTTCACCAATGTCCGCACCCAACGCACGCTGATTCCCAACTCCACCCCGGCCTGCTTCTGGGTGATGTGCCGCTTCCTGACTTCGTGCAGCACCTTCAGCCGATCTCGCTCTCTTGCTGACATCCACAGCCCCTCTTGTGCTTCCGCCATGTCCTATCAAAGCGGAACTTTCTACTTTGCACAAAGAGGAACTTCTCACATTGCGGCTACAGTCTCGTTAGTTCTCATTGACTTGCCGTGGTGTCACGCATAACATTGCGTCGCGCCAATGATCGGCCAAACCATCTCCCATTACCGTATCATCGAGAAGCTTGGTGGCGGCGGAATGGGTGTCGTATACAAGGCCGAAGACACCCGCCTACATCGTTTTATCGCCGTGAAGTTCCTGCCCGACGAAGTCGCCCGCGACCCGGAGGCGCTCAGCCGCTTCCAGCGTGAAGCGCAAGCCGCCTCTGCCCTCAATCACCCGAACATCTGCACCATTCACGATATTGGCGAGGAAAATGGCCTGGCGTTCATCGCCATGGAACTTCTCGAAGGCGTGACCTTGAAGCACCGTATCGCCGGTCGGCCCATGGATCTCGAAACCTTGCTGCCCCTGGCTATCGAAGTGGCCGATGGACTCGATGCTGCACACGGCAAAGGAATCGTTCACCGCGACATCAAGCCCGCCAACATCTTTGTTAGTGATCGCGGTCACGCGAAGATTCTCGACTTCGGTCTGGCCAAAGTGGAGGCTGACAGCTCCCCCAACACCCAGACACGCACCATACCCGAGCAGCAATTGACCAGCCCCGGCTCCACGCTCGGGACGGTCTCCTATATGTCGCCCGAGCAGGTACGCGCGAAAGAGCTCGATGCTCGCACCGACCTCTTCTCCTTCGGCGCCGTGCTCTACGAAATGGCGACCGGAACGCTTCCCTTCCAGGGCGAAAGCTCCGGTGTAATCTTCAAAGCGATCCTCGACTCGGCTCCGCCTTCGCCCCTTCGCTTCAATCCCATGCTACCTCCCAGGCTCGAAGAGATCATCAATAAGGCCCTGGAGAAAGATCGCAACCTGCGTTACCAAGGCGCGGCCGAGATGCGCGCCGACTTGCAGCGTTTGAAGCGCGACACCGACTCGGGACGCTCCGGCCTCATCTCGGGATCGCAGGCGGCCGTGCAACCGGTAATTGCCGCTGCCAGCGGATCTAGCGCGGCAGCGATACCGGCACAACCTCGCGCCAGGCACAACCTCTGGGCATTTGCTGGCGGCGGAATCGCCGTGATTGTCATTGCCGTCCTTGCGTACCTCGCATCCCGACCGCTGCCCACGCCCAGTATCTCGGGCTACGTTGGAATCACCCATGATGGGAATCGCAAGGGCATCGTCGGAACTGACGGCGCACGATTGTATCTTGGCGAGTTCTCCACGGAAGGAAATCTCTTCGGCCAGGTATCGGTCAACGGAGGAGAAGTAGCCAAGGTTCCACTTCCCACCGCGACCATGGTCCAACTGGCGGTTTCTCCTGATGGTTCTACCCTATTGGCGGCCGACGAGGTGGGCCAGACCGCATTCCACGGTCCCCTGTGGTCAGTGCCTGTGCTGGGTGGCTCGCCCCGCAAACTCGGAGACGCCGCTGCCCAGGCCGGAGAATTTTCTCCCGATGGCCGAACCATCGTATATGGCGATGGGAATGACCTGGATCTAATCAATAGTGATGGCACCGAACAGCGCAAACTGATGTCCTTTCCCGACCTGGTTTTTGAGCCCGACTTTTCGCCGGATGGCAGCGTGGTCCGATTCCGACTCGGCGGGAATATTTTTGGAGAAAGTGCACTTTGGGAAGTTTCAGTCGACGGCAAGAACCTGCATCCGTTCTTACCTAATTGGCACAATCCTCCAAGAGAGTGTTGCGGGAGATGGACGTCCGATGGGCAATATTTTGTCTTTGCCTCCCAGGGAAACATTTGGGCTCGATCAGAAAAACGAGGTTTGTTTGGAAAGAGCGCTTCTCAGCCCGTGCAACTGACTTCTGGGCCCATGAGCTTCTGGTCGCCGCTGCCCAGCAAGGATGGCAAGAAACTGTTCGTCGGTGGTGGGCTGGCGCATGGCGAACTCTCGCGCTACGACGTCAAGTCTGCACAGTTCTTTCCGTTTCTGGGGGGTATCTCCGCCGACAGCGTGAGCTTCTCCAAAGACGGACAGTGGGTGGCGTACACCGCTTACCCCGAATCAACCCTCTGGCGCTGCAAGACCGATGGTAGCCAGCGCCTTCAGCTTACCTATCCACCCACGGCCGCGCTGTTGCCGAGATGGTCCCCCGATGGCAAGCAGCTCGCATTCTACGAGCTTCTGTCAGGTCAAAGTGCGAAGTTGCGCACGATTTCGGCAGATGGCGGAACGTCCACCGAACAGATCCCAGACGACCCTGAGGACAAACTCGACGTCGACTGGTCCCCTGATGGCACAAAGATTATCTTCGGCAACGGACCTACGAATCTCAACAGCAAGGTTCAATTGCTCGATATGAACACGCATCAACGATCCACCGTCCCCGGCTCAACCGGCCTGTACTCCCCACGGTGGTCCCCGGATGGCCGCTACATCGCCGCCATGAATTTTGATTCCCGTGTGCTGATGCTCTTCGACTTTCAAACCCAAAAGTGGCAGGAACTCGCACGCGTCACGATGGGTTTTCCCAACTGGTCCAAAAACTCCGACTACGTCTACTTCCTGCACGAAGAAGATCAACCCTCAGTAATGAGGGTTCACCTTAGTGATCACAAAGTCGAAACCGTCGCTGACCTGAAGCATTTTCGCCAAGCAGGTTACTGGAGCGTCTGGCTGGGTATGGCTCCCGATGATTCTCCGCTCCTACTCCGCGACGCCGGCACCCAAGAGGTTTATGCCCTCGACTGGCATACGAAATAACTCTGACTTGTGTCTTTGCGTATCGTCGCAAACTGATGCCAGAGATTTGGTAAGAGTTTGACATCGCGCTCGCGTGTGATCCCAAGACAGACCATGGCGGAAGTTGACGAAATAGCCGAGCCCAAAAGGCGCTTGTTCCGAGCACAATCAAAGTAGCCTTGCGCCGCACGTGCCTGACAGAGAACATTACCTCCGATCGTCAGAACCTAACCCGCTTATTGGATAAATCCTGCTGTAACCAGGCGTTTGGGCTCAAAACCCCGACGATGAGCGCAATCGCGATATTACGTCAGGAACCGGACAGCCTCCGTTAGCGGACCGTGCGCCCGGAATCGACGAATTGTCTCCCACTTGCTGCACTGAACTATAATTGCGCGCACCCATGACGCTGATCCCTGGCACCAAGTTTGGCCCTTATGAGATTCAATCGCCTCTGGGAGCGGGCGGCATGGGCGAGGTGTACCGCGCCCGCGATGTCCGCCTCGATCGAACGGTAGCGGTCAAAGTTCTTGCTTCCCATCTTTCCTCGTCGCCCGAACTCAAACAGCGCATGGAGCGCGAAGCCAGGGCAATTTCTGCGCTGAACCATCCCCACATCTGCCATCTCTACGATATCGGCTCACAGGACGGAACCGACTATCTGGTGATGGAGTTTCTCGAAGGCGAAACGCTGGCGGAAAGACTGCGCAAAGGGGCATTGCCGCTCCCTGAAGTCCTGAAGATTGCGATTGCCATTGCGGAGGCGCTCACCGCTGCGCATCGGCAAGGCTTTGTGCACCGCGATCTCAAACCGGGCAACATCATGCTCACGCAGGCAGGCGCCAAGCTGATGGATTTCGGTTTGGCGAAGGCGACCAGCCCGAGCCTGGGTGTCTCAGGATCGAGCCCGCCTCTCTTGTCTGCAGCCCGCACGATGAGCGAGGCCAGTCCAATGTCTCCATTGACGACGGCGGGAGCAATCATCGGCACCATCCAGTACATGGCCCCGGAACAACTCGAGGGCAAAGAGGCCGACGCTCGGTCGGATCTGTTTGCGCTCGGCGCGATTCTCTACGAGATGGTCACCGGCAACAGGCCGTTCGCCGGCCGCAGCCAGATCAACGTTGCCAGTGCCATCCTCGAGAAAGAACCTGAGCCAATCACCGCAACTCATCCCCTCACGCCACCTGTGTTCGAGCAAGTCGTCGCAACCTGCCTGGCCAAGAATGCTGACGACCGCTTCCAGACTGCACATGACCTGAGGCTGCAGTTGAAGTGGATTGCGGAAGGCAAATCCCCAACTGCCAAGCCCGCAGAGTACGGAAGAACGAAACGGGAAGCCATTCTGGCTGCTGTGGCATGCGCACTCGCCCTCCTCCTGATCGCATCCGTGGTCTGGTGGCGCGCCAGCCGCCCTGCTGAGCGAACCGAGTATTTTTCTGCATCCCTTCCGTTCTCGGCTCGAGACGTGGCTGTGTCTCCCAATGGCCATACTGCCGCAGTCGTTGGGCGAGATTCCGAGCGAAAAAACCTCCTGTGGATCTACGAACCCGGCTCCCCGCAGGCAACGGCGATCCCCAACACCGAGGGAGCTAACTTCCCATTCTGGTCTCCCGACGGCAAGTCGCTTGGATTTTTCGCAGACGGAAAACTGAAGAAGCTGGATCTATCAGGCGGGCCGCCACAAGCGCTCTGCGAAGCACCTACCGGCCGTGGCGGTGCCTGGAACAAAAACGGAGTCATCCTGTTTACTCCGAGTGGACAGTTGGGAGTCGGCCTATACCGAATCGCTGCGTCGGGAGGTACGCCAACGCAAGTCACATTTCCAGACAGGGCACGGGGAGAGGACAGCCATCGTTGGCCCGTCTTCCTACCAGACGGAATTCACTTTCTTTATCTGGCCATGGATCTTTCCGGCCGGAAAATTCTCTCTTCCGTCTATGTGGGTTCCCTGAACTCGAACGAGAAGCGCCTGGTCACGCAGGCGAAAGCGAATGTCGCCTATGCCGAACCGGGTTATTTGCTCTTTTACCGCGATCAAACTCTTTTTGCCCAACGGTTCGACGCCAAGAAGCTTGAACTGAGCGGAGAACCGACTCCCATTCTTACAGACATTCAGTACTTGCCTCGAATTCAGAGGGCGGTGTTCGCGAGTTCGGAGAGCGGCGTGCTGTTCGCTCAGAGAACCGGCGATACAGGAGCGTCGCAACTATTCTGGTTTGACCGCAAGGGACAGCAAGTTGGAGTTGCCACCCAACCGGGCATTTACGGCAACATCGCGTTATCGCCGAATGGGAAGTTCGTTGCGGCCGACTCCATGGATCCCGCGAGCACGAATACCGATCTCTGGACTTACAATCTAGAGAACGAGAGTAGCAAACGGCTGACGTTCGATCCTGCCATTGATTCGACGCCGGTTTGGAGTCCGGATGCCACCACGCTGGCGTTTTGCTCAGACCGTGCGCAAAAGTTCAACTTGTACCTGAAAAATGTGGACGGGGCACAAGAAGAGCAATTGATCCCGCAGGACAGCCCCGACCGGTATCCCACGGACTGGTCGCACGACGGGAAATATCTTCTCTATGAGCGTGGCACCGACTTGTGGTTCGTAACGTTTCCGGGACTCACGGCCACTCCGTTTCTGAAAGCAGGCTCCACTCCCAAAGTAGCCCGCTTCTCTCCGGACGGAAAATGGGTTGCCTATGCTTCGAATGAAAGCGGACGATGGGAAATTTTCGTAACTTCATTTCCAGCCGCGCATGGGAAGTGGCAAGTGTCGAATGCGGGCGGGGAACAGCCGAGATGGCGAAGCGACGGAAAAGAGTTGTTCTATCTCGCCCCCGACGGGAAGATTATGGCCACGCCCGTGGCAATCGGTGCCAGTTTCGACGCGGGAACCCCTGTTGCACTGTTCCAGGCGAACCCTCGCGAAATGATAGCAACGTCGGAACAGTTCGACTACGACGTAAGCAAGGACGGTCAGAGATTCTTGATCAACACGCAGCTGAAAGCGGCATTGACACCAATGTCGGTAGTGATGAGTTGGACTGCCAGCCTGAACAAATAGACCGCGCTCTCGAACTCCCAAACAATGGTACTCAACTTCTGAAATCAGGCGTTAACACTCACGACCCCAGGTCAATGAGTGAAATGGCGATGTTACAACAACAATCGCTTTGAGCCGATGAGCACAGTTTGCGCTGACCTTCTTACTCACGTTGGAAGACGCGCATCGTTTTCGCAAAAGCCGTGACGTGGGCTGCTACCTGGGGCTGCAGCCGGGACGGAGAAACTCGGGCCAGAGCGAGCCACAGATGTACATCAGCAAGGAAGGCGATCCGTATCTGCGAACCTTGTTGGTGCAGGGAGCGCACCACATCCTGGGTCCGTTTGGAGCCGACAGCGATCTGCGGCGCTGGGGTCTGAAGCTGGCCGAGCGCGGCGGCAAGAGGGGGAAGAAACGAGTCATTATTGCCGTGGCGCGAAAGCTGGCCGTCTTGCTGCACCGACTGTGGGTGGGCGGAGAAGTGTACGAACCATTGCGCAACCGCAAGCAACGAGCGATGCCGGCGGCTGCATAAACCAAAACCCTCTGCGAAAGGAAAAATCAAAGCCTAAAGCCGAGTTCCGGTGACTGCGTTAATCGCCTGGCCCAGCTTTCATCTTCGAGATGGAACCGAGGTCGATAAACAGATGGCAGCACCGGCTGAAACGAGAACACCCAACTTGCACCGAGCGAATCAAAACCGCTCATCGAAGAGTGCGGATGGAAGGGTGGCGACAGTGGCGACTCGGCGGAAAGAAACAGCGTGACCAACAAACCCCATAACGAATCGCCTTGACTCCGACCGGCCTTCTCATGGAAGGCGATTACACGTTTTGACCGTGGTCGATGAGTGCTATCGCGATTTTTCGCCAATCGTCAAGGCAAGCCGTTTTGGTACCATTCCCCGAACATGGAACGGAATTGGTGCTGCCCGGAGTTCAAAGAACACGCTTCGAGTGCCGGGAACAGGGGTTTTCGAACGGCGTTGGTTTGGAGAGGTAGAAGGCCTTTTTCCTGCTACTTGGAGTTTAGAAAGCCGGACAGTGATCCACTCGATTCTTCCGAAGGTGGAATGGAGATTAAGTTCTGTCCGTGGTGTGGTTGTAATCTCAAAAACCAGTACGCGCCTCCTGAATGAGCACGCGGACTCCAATGAGTGCTATGGCGATGTTACGCCAACCGTTGTGTGCCGTGTAAGGAAAGGAAGTGGGTATGGCTAAGCTCGTGTTCGGAATGAACCAGTCCCTAGACGGCTACGTCGATCATATGGCGTTTGCGCCAAGCCCCACGCTCTTCCGCCACTTCATCGAGGAGGCTCAGGGGCTGGCGGGCAGTGTCTACGGTCGCCAAATGTATGAGGTCATGCGTTACTGGGACGACGATCACCCTAAATGGAATGCAGAGGAACGCGCCTTCGCGGCGGCGTGGCGGAACCAGCCGAAATGGGTCGTCTCGCGCTCGTTGAAGTCGGTCGGCCCCAACGCCAGGCTTGTTGAGGATAATCTTGAGGGCACGATCCGCGAGCTGAAGGCCGAGCGCGCCGGGGAGATCGAAGTTGCTGGCCCGGACTTGGCGCAAAGCCTCACCGAACTCGGGCTGATCGATGAGTATCGAATCTACCTGCACCCCGTCGTGCTTGGTCACGGCAAGCCATATTTCGCCGGACCCCGGCCGCCGCTCCGCCTTATGACTAGTGATCGGATTGGCGACGATGTGATCAGGTTGACCTACGTTCCTGCTTAATCTCGCGACTCGCCGGATGGAAATCGCCGCTGAAGTCTGGTAATTCTTAGGGAAACAGGACAGCCCCTGTCGAAATCGGGCGATTTCGCTCATTTGAGGGGTTTTAAGCGTAATCGCGATGTTATGCCAACTGACTCGCCGCAGCGATTGTGCAGGTGCTCAATTGCCTTGATCGGACCGAGGTTTTCTATGATCTGTGCGGCTTCATCAGTCCATCGATGGCTTTTTCTTGAGGACAGTCCTCTCCCTAAGCGAGCGGCTTCGCACACCAACGCCATAAGCCGGACTGTGCCGCGGAACTACACCTTGTCGTAGACGACGGTCTGGGCATTCGCCTGGCCCGTTCCGTGAACCGTGAGCGTCAACGTCTTGCCATCAGGCGAGACTTCAAATTTCGTGTGGTCCATTACCTCGCCCTTCACCTTGTCGGTGACTTCGAGCGTGTGTGCGTTTACACGCTTGCCTGACGACATTGAGCCGGGCGCCACATTCGGACCCTTCTCTTCGTAATCCTTGCCGTCGAATTTCATGCTGAGGGTATCTTTGTAAGCGGGCGTATTGAAACTCAGGCCGTCGCCTTCGTAGGCCTGAATCTCCCACTCATCGGGAGAGGTGAATTTCACGTCGGTATCCTCCCATGTTCCTCCCCAACCCGAGCCGCCGCTTACTTTTTTCATCACAACCTTGAAATCGTCGGTTGTGCCGTCGGGCTTGTTGCCCGTTCCCTTAATTGTCTGCGTCTTCCCGTCTGCCGAAAGCGTGTGAGTCATGGAACTGAGAACCCTGCCATCCTTCTTGATCACCATCTTCCAGTTGTTGGCATCTACGGCAGTGATCGCTACCGTGTTTCCAAACTGGGTCGGCTGATCGGTGCCGTCGGCTGTATATGTGTTGGTCACGTTGCCGGATGTCCATTTGTATTTGCTGCCGCCGAGGTCCTCAATTTTGGTTTGCTCGCCGGTGAACTTGCTTTTATCCATGTTCAGCTTCCATTTCCCGAGAAAAGGATCGTCCGCCGCCCAGAGTGTGCTCGCGAGCAAGCACGCAAGCACTAGTGAAGAATATAAGTGTTTCATGGTTCCCCTCCGGCGGCGGATTATAGACCTTAGCCCGGCAAACGCAATCGGGATTTCACTCATCTACCCCGAAAAAAACGAAGGAGCTCCCGGTATC
>Ga0207112_1035_pt1 | contig 35250 bp, 28 predicted proteins | sample Alteio_BWMinHeat_72_FD_153549 | JGI IMG/M metagenome (GOLD analysis project Ga0207112, IMG submission 153549) | Enriched cells from forest soil in Barre Woods Harvard Forest LTER site, Petersham, Massachusetts, United States -... | ecosystem: Environmental > Terrestrial > Soil > Temperate forest >...
GATTCAGTCTTACTAGCTTTCCTCTTCAGGGCCTGACTTTGATCTTTCTCGATGGGCTATAATTCGCCAAGAAATAAATCGTCCGGGAGGAGGGGCTTGTAATTGTCCAAGGTAGATTTCGACCCGAGCAACCCTGATCGTGATTTAGTACGCCACACGGTGATTCGTCGGCTACGTGAGGAGCAGTCTTGGAACCATCTTGATTTGACGGGCGAAGGCTTTCGACCGTATGTCAACCTGCAAGGGTTGGCACTTGGGCAATTCGCGTTCTACGCGCAAGAGGTGTACTGGCAACTGCTGGGCAACGGGATCATTGCCCCCGGATACAACGCGTCAAACATGAACCTTCCGAATTTTCACCTGACTCCGGTGGGTGAAGTGTTTGTCCAGACAGGGGAGTGGCCAGCGTATGACGCAGAAAGGTATCTCGTACGCCTGGCGAAAACCGTTTCGGCTCCGGACGGCACGGTCATCGCATACATCGCGGAAAGCCTTCGCTCGTTCGAGCGCGGGAACTATGTCGCCGCGGCCGTGATGCTTGGCATCGCCGCCGAGCGGGTTTTTATATTACTCTGTGAGTCCACCGAAGCGGCTTTGGCGGACCCCTCAGAGAAGAAGAGCTTTTCGAGGATTTTGCAGCGCTATCCGATGAAACCGAAACTGGACTGGGTCCATAACAAATACCTTGCGCTGCAAAAGAAGGGATTGCCGGCAGGCTTTCCGGAGAATGCGCTGATCATGGTAACTGCGGTGTACGACATAATGCGATCGCAACGAAATGATCTTGGGCATCCGCGGCCGAGTCCGCCCGCTCCTCTGCCATCTGATGTTCTGGCTAATCTTCAGGTCTTTCCGCGTTACTATGAGACCGCTGAGGCCGTAAGGCGTGTGCTGGTGTCTGTCCTGATCTAAAGCGCGCGGCCAATAGGCGCGCTATCTCGGTACCGCTAGAAAGAGAAATCCGGTCATTATAGTTGCCGAGATTACCAACCACTTGAGAATTACAAGAATGCGTTGCTTGGCGGTCGTTGGGTTTTTCAAATGGAGATTCTTTTTGATGTCCAGAAATTTCTGAGCACCTTTGTCTATGGTAATTTCTATACTCGGGTTGTGCTGTTTGAGAGCCTCATTCATCTCCGTAAGGGTCTTGGTGTCATATCCATCTATACTGCTTTCCTTTTGTTTTGGGCTGCCGGGTTTGTCCAGATATTTGATTACGAGATAAATCCAGGCGGGCCTTCTTTCGTAGCTAAGTGCAGTGATTTGAGAGATAGGAATTTTGGTTTGTAACAAGACTTTGCGGACGATGAACTCATCATGTGCTATGGAATAATAGTCATAGACTTGATAAGTGATCACAAGCAAAACCAGACCCAAAATGGTCAGGCAACCAATAAAAGCATTTGGCCAAAAAGCCTTGTGTTGGACGTAGACTGTAAACGGTATGATCGGGCCGAAAAATCCTATAAGCCAGCAGACGCTGCGGTAGGTCATATACACATTGGACTTGAAGAATTGATCGTTCATTGTGCGTATTTATTTCCCTGTTGCATGGTTGCTCCTTACTCCAGCGTCAATGACTTGAGCTGGCGTTTCTACTACAAAGGAGAGGGCTTGCTGAAGGATGAATTTCTGAGCTTCGGATGTGTTTAAGAACAGGTTGCCCCCAGTAAACCTGGACAGCAGAGCTTCCGAGAGTGTTGAAATTCCTACCGACCCAAAATCAATTTTACTTTTGTTGCTAAAAACAGTTTGCCCAAGAAGATTCGTGGCTCCAGCGTATGCAGCTTGTATTGACCACGGACCTTTGAGTACGCCACCAAATGCGCCACTGCCAGCGGCAAAAGCATACTCGGTTGCCGAAGCGCCTTTGCCGTCAACTTTTGATTCCAGGTAGGTATTGGCTACGTTAATCGCAGCACCGGCGCCAGCGCGGACAACTGCGCCCGCAGTTATTTGTGACCCAATGCCAGTGAGCGCTGCTGCGCCGCCATAAGCTGCTGCGGCGCTCCCAACGCCGATAGCTGCCCCTGCAGCGATGGGATGATCTAGGGCACCTCTCCAAACGGCATTATTGTCGTGGAGGTAATTGGCGGCATTCCCGATCTCAATCTGCTGCTGCTGACTTGGGACTGTTAAGTTGAGTGCAAAATCCCCAATCGTGGACAGGAACGACCCTCCTGTTGGATCAATGTATCTGACAGGGTTATTGCGGCTGTAAGCATAAGCATTCAGGCTCTGAGGATCGGAGAGGTTGAATTTGACTGCCAGGAACGCCGGGTCCTCACTCGTAAAGCGCCCAGTGCTGGGGTCGTAGTACCGCGCGTCCTGATAGGACAGGGCGGTGTCGGCGTCGAATTCGTGTCCCGCAAACTTCCTTTGCTCGTTGAACCCGCTTTGCTGGTCAAGCCTGGCACTTCCGTAGGGGTAGTAATCCAGAACCTCTTTGGTGTTTCCGGTTGAGTCTGTAACAATGTTGGATCCGGTGAGGTGGTCTGTGTTGACGCTGAAGGCTTGCGCGGCGGAGCCGGTGCCCGTAACCGTGGCGACAACCTGGCCGTTTGCAAAGATGTGCTTGGTGGGAGTGCTGCCGTCCGTATTGTAGTACTTGCTGGGGTAGGTGGTTGTGGAAGTCCCCTTAGCATAGGTCAGGCGTTCTTCGTTCTGGTCATAGGTATAGTTCTCGGTGACGCCGTTGACTACTGACTGGACCAGGCGGTTGTTGTAATCATAGATATAATTGTTGGTCACGGAACCGCTGACATTGCCCAGAGTCTCGAACGTAGCCGGGTTTGATTGGTTGTTGTATTCCGTGGCGATCCAATCAGGGCTTCTCGCAGCATCTGAAATGCGGACCTCGTCAATTGCGCCGCTGTAGCCGTTGTCAAAACGCTTGCCGATCCAGAGCGGGTCCGTGGTCGTGGAAATAGTTTCATTCGAAGTTGTGCTAGAAAAATCCGTGTTGCCGTTTAAGAAGATTGCCCTGGTGCCGGCCGTGGTATCCACTTCGCCCACCACATAGGTCCAGCCGTTAGCAGACAGAGAGCCATTAGAATTAATGTAATCGTTGCTATTTGAAGCATGCGCATAGGTCAACTGGACTTGCAAAGACCCGGAGACCGTCTGGAGCATATAGTTCAGGCCCTGCCAATCCGCTGGACCCTTGGCGACCAAAGCCGAGTAATTCGGGAATGAGCTTTGGGTATTGTATACCCATGCCGATACGGTCAGCTTACTTGGAAGTTCAAGCGAAGCACTGTCTGAGGCCTGAATATATGAATTGGTGCTGCCCGAGAAACCCGCCGCCCCGCCTATCTGACCCGTGGTGGCTGAAGCGCTATTGACGCTGCCATTATTGCCATTCGCGCTGGAATCACTACCTGATAGCGTAGTGCCATTCGGCAAATGGTAGACCGCCTTGTAGTGGCTATCCCAAACATTGGTCTTGTCTTGCTGATCGCTGGCGGAAGGGTTGCCATAGTAGATGACTGCGGTCGTGTCTACGGCCGGCGACAGACTGGGAATCTTGACCCAGGCTACGAGTGTGCCGGCCACGGGATCATATTTCTCAATCTCATGCGAGAGTTTTGTAACGCCGTCACTTGCTGTGAAGAGAATGTCCGTGCCGTCTGATTTGCCGACATTGCCGCCGTTGGCAACTGACTTCAAACTTGGATCAGTGACGCTGACCAGCATCGGGAAATTTATCAAAGGCTGCGAGCCGCTGACTTTACCGTGATTGATGGTGAGCTGTTTCCGGTTGGTCCAGGTGCCGCCAACAGAATACCAGGACAGACTTCCCGTAGTGGAAATCAGGTTGCCGTTATTATCGTAGCTGTAATTTGTGGATGGGGTGGCTGTCAGGGCGTCGGGATTTGGGTATCCCGTACCGCCATAGGCGAAGTTGCCCTGGTCCGACTTATTGCTGATGTTACCGATGGCGTCATAGGTGTACGTTTCGGAATGGTTATTACCATTGACTGCGCCTGTGACCGTGTACGAAGTCAGGCGGTTCAAATTGTCGTAGCCGTAGACAATGTTTTTCTTGGTATCCTTGCTGGAATTGTCCGTGATGGCCGTAATATTGCCGACGGCATCATAGACGTAGGAGATATCCTGGACATTGCTTCCGAGCGCCGCGGTTACCTTATGGGTCAGGCGGTAGAGTTTGGTTGGATCATACGTGTTGGTCGTAACCGTGCCGTTGGTATCAGTCTGCGAGCTGGCATTGCCGGTTGGCGCGTAGTCAAAGTTATCAACCACGCCTTGCCAGGTTGAATCCGTGGTTTCTTTACGCTTTACCGTCTCGGGCAGTCCCGCCAAATTATACGTGTATTGGACCTGGGAGTTGTCAGGATTTGAGATGGTCAGTTGATGACCCGCCCGATCGTAGCTGTAGCTGGTGGCGTAATTGGAACTATTAATCTTCTTGGTTTCCGAAGCCAAAAGGCCCAGTGCATTGTAGGTATTGGTAGTCGTTACGCTGTCCGTGACGACTTTGCACAAGTAGCCGATGCCGTTGGTGCAGGTATCATAGGTATTGGTCGTGGGACCATTGGGGACGTGGCCTAGAGCTTCGAACGTAGCCGGGTTTGATTGGTTGTTGTATTCCGTGGCGATCCAGTCAGAGGAACGGGCAATGTTGGAAATTCTCACTTCATCTATTTTGCCGTTAAAGCCGTTGTCATAGCGCTTGCCGATCCACAGAGGGGCTGTCGTGGTCGTTATGGCTTCGCTCGACGTGGTATTGGAAGCATCACTCGTGCCGTTCAGAAAAATCTTTCTGCTGCCGGCCGTCGTATCCACTTCGCCGACGACATAGGTCCAGCCGTTCTGGGCAAGGCTGCCGTTGGAATTAATGTAATCATTGCTGTTTGAGGCGTGGGCATAAGTTAACTGGACTTGCAGCGTGCCTGAAATCGTCTGAAGCATGTAGTTGAGGCCCTGCCAGGAAGCCGGTCCTTTCACGACCAGGGCTGAGTAGCTCGGGAAAGAACTCTGCGTGTTGTACACCCACGCGGAAACGGTGAATTTGCTTCCAAGCCGCAAAGAAGAGCTATTGGGTACCTGTATATACGAACTAGTGCTCCCGGAGAAATTTGCACCGCCGCCGATTTGACCGGACGTGGCCGTAGCTCCTGTGATGCTGCCGTTATTTGAGTTGCTGGTGGAATCGCTTGCGGACAGTGTCGTACCGTTGGGCAGGTGCTGCACCATTGCATAATTCGCATCCCAAACGTGGACCTTATCCTGCTGATTGCCGCTCGAAGCATTGCCGTAATAGATAATGAGATTGGTGTCAGTGGTAGGCGATAGGCTCGGAAGTTTTACCCACGCTGAAAGTGTGCCGGCTACCGGATCGTATTTTTCAAGCTCGTGGGAAAGCTTGGTAACGCCGTCACTTGCGGTGAACAGAATGTCGGTGCCATCTGACTTGCCCACGGCCCCGCCGTTGGCAGTTGATTTGAGCGTAGGGTCGGTCACGCTGACGAGCACCGGGAAGTTAGAAAGCGATTGGCTGCCGCTGACTTTGCTGTGGTTGATAGTGAGCTGCTTTCTATTCGTCCACGTGCCGCCGGTCGAGTACCACGGCACGGCAGCACTTGAGCTTTCCGTCAGCATGCGATTTAAGGCATCGTAGGTCCAGGTCGTGGTCGCGCCTTTGGGATCGGTGCGCGAGGTCAGGTTGCCTTGGTTATCGTAGACATAACTCCAGGAGCCGAACGTACTGGAAGATGACGGGTGCAAATCCTGGGCAGTCAGACGCCTGCTCAGGCCGTCATAGCTAAAGTTCCGGACGTTGCCGAGGGCGTCAGTGATATTGGTCAAATTCTTGAGGCCATCATACGTGTAGGTCGTGGTATACGTACTGCCGTTGTTGTGCTCGTTGACCTGCACGAGATTGCCGTAGGCATCCTTAAACAGATCCTTGCTGTTATTATTGGCGTCAGTAACCGTGACGCTCCACGGGGTATAGGCATTGGTCGTGCTGCCAAGCGTGTTTGTAGTCGCAGATACTCTTAGCAGCGGATCGTAGGTGTAACTGATGAGGAGCGCGCTTGTCGTCGTAGCGGCGGTCTTAGCGGGGCCGCTTGAGACATAGGGCAGCGACTCCTGACCCACGAGGCCCAGGTTGTTATATATAGTGTCTTTGACATTGAAGTTGCCGCTGTCCTCGGCTGAGCTGCGCTGCTGAACGGTGCGGTTCAAACCGTCGTAGTAGCTATACGTGTCAATCGTATTGCTGGCATCCATGTAATTTGACTCATGGACGCTGACCGCGCCGCTTGTGTCGGTATAGACGTAGGTGGCTTTGTTAACCAGTGTGGTCGGCGTAACGAGGTCGGGCTGCTGGAGAAGCGTGAGCCGGCCGAGCCCGTCGTACGCTGCCGTGAACACAAATCCGTTCTGGTTGGTCTCTTCAGTGACCTGGCCGGAGGCATAGTCATACGCGTACTGAGTTTGCTGGCTGGCGGCGTTGGTGACCGTCGCAGGATAGAGATTGTTTGTGTCGTAGCTGTAATTGGTCGGGTCATTGTCTGCGTCTTTGACTTGCGTGACCAAGCCATAGGTGCCGTCGTACGTAGTTTTGCTGACTGCATACGTAGTACCGGTGATCCAGTCGTCCTGCTCGGTCAGATTCCCTAAGCTCACGTTGCCAAGAGCCTGGTTGTCGTAAAAGTATTTGCTCTCTGAAACCTTGTTTGAACTTTGGTCGAGCCTGGTGACATCATCAGGCAAACCGACCACGCTGCCCGCGGCAGCGTAAGAATAATTGGTGGTAAACAAATCGGTGCCTGTATCCGTGAAGGTGCCGTCGTCATTCCCGGTCACTTGGCCATATTCTGTCTTTTGGGTCAGGTTGCCGGTTGTGTTGTCGTAGGTATAGCCTTCGGCGCTATCTTTGTGCGTCGATTGCCCATCGTACGCTGAAGTCACGCTCTGGACTAACTTAACGAAGCGATTCGTGCTGCCAAGGTCGGTGTCATCCCACTTGTTAATCGTCTTGGAGAACAAGGTGCCTGAAGCTTGGGACACTTCGACCCGGTAGACTTTGCCGATCTTCCAAAAGTCGTCGTTGTATTCGCCTTGCCCACTTGACCCGGAATTGCCCTGGTGGAAAAAGGTTTTCGTGGTGGTGCCGGCGCCATCGGTTTTCGTGATGCTGGCAAAGCCCGCAAACTTGCGGTCGGTTGGCGCAGACGGGTTGTAGTAATACGAGCCGCCCTGATAGCTGTACGTCGTCGGAACGGTTGAGCCGCCACCGCCGTCGCCAAAGGTGACCTGCGATACGGTCTGGACAACTAAAGGCAACGACGGATTGAGCAAATGATTGGATGAGTCGCGGTAGGCGGTCGAGGGCTTGTAGGTGATGCTGGCCGTCCCTCCTTGAGAGTAGGCCAGAGTTGAGAGCACATCGGTCTTGCTGCCGTTGTTCAACAGTATGCCGCTGCCGGGGTTGCCGACGATATCAGCCAGGCCGTCGCCGTTGATGTCGATGAGAGACGCGGTAGTGCCGTATTGGTTCGTCAGGCCCACAGTAGGAGCCCAGCTTGTGCTCTGGACGAAGCCGGTCCCGGTGTTGATGTACGCAGTGGAATAGAGGGTGCCGTACCAGTTGACTGACTGGACCATGTCCATAAGGCCGTCGCCGTTGATGTCGGCAAAGCGGATGCCGGGATCGCCGCCGCTCTGCCCGAAGAAGGATAACGACAGGCCGGGGAACGTTTCGGTTGAAGACACGAATTGCCCTTGCCCGGTGCCTAAGTAAAGATTTTGGCTGGTCGCTTGAGTCTGCGAGTTGTACGCGATGTGAACAATGTCTGAGATACCGTCGCCGTTGACATCGACGTAGTTTGTGTTTCCGTCGTTGGAAGGGTAGGGAAAGGTCCAGTTGGCCGTGGCATTAGTCCAGGTCCCGTCGCCGTTGTTTAAGTAGACGCCGCCGATCTGGTACACACCGTTGATGTTGAAGCTCGAAGTATAGAAATCCGGGAGGCCGTCGCCGTTGAAGTCAGCGATGACGGTCAGGGGGTTACCCAGGTACGACAATGGAGTCGGAAGCGAGTAGCTGGCCAGGGTCCAGCCGTGTCCGTTGTTGAGGTAGATTTTCGAGTCGGTGGAGCACGAACTCAGGCCGTTGCAGGATACCGGCGCCGCAATCAAATCCGCCAGGCCGTCGCCGTTGATGTCCTGGGCTGTGTAATAGTAACCGCCACCGCTGCCTTGATAGGTCATGAACGGGGCCGGAGGCTGGTAGGCGCTTGAGAGGGTCCAGGTCCCGTCGCCGTTGTTCAAATACGTCTTTTCGTAATTCGTGCCGTCGGCTTTGGTATATGAAATGAGCAGGTCGGGCAGGCCGTCGCCGTTGACATCGGCAAACAGCGCGCTGCCGTCATAGTTGATGGTCTCGGGCAGGTTCCAGTTTGAGTTATTGGTCCAGCCGGTTGTGCTGTTGGTCTTGTGCGTAAAGGTCACGGCCGGCAAGGTCACGGTGGTGTTCGTTGCCAGGTCAGTGCCCGACTCGGTGACGGTGTGGAGCATGGACCGCACAGCGTTTTCGCCGGCATTGTAGCCGAGGACGTATTTCCTCGTGATGGTCCCGGAAGTCTTCACGTCGACTTCATTGATCCGGTAGTTGGTGGTAACGAGAAAGGCTTGGGCGTATGAGGCGATGGCGTCAGAGCGGGACTGGCGCAAGAAATCGACTTCAAAGATGCCTACGCTAGAGCCGTTGCTCGTGTAGACAATGCTGGCCGGATAAATCTGGCCACTGTCTTTGAAATACGCATAACTGATGAAATTGCCATTGGTATCCTGAACTTTTTCCAGCATCCATTTGAACACTTTGCTTGAATCGCTTGGGTTATCCAGGCGGGTTGAGCTTTGAGACCCGAACGTGTAGACGGTTCCTTTCTTGTCGGCCACGGTCCAGGTATTACCGGAGAGCGTGTATTTCAAGAAATCGCCGTTTTCCACTCGCGGCGCATAGGTGCTGCCCGAGACGAGCACCAGGTCACCCGACAGACTTGAAGTGAAATAGTTGTCGGTGTAGAGCTTGTCCGTGCCGGTCTTGTTGGACCGCTGGATATATGGAATGGTCGCTGACCAGCCGTAGCCAAATGCGCCGTCTGGACTCGGGTCCTGGCTATTGTATGTAAGCTTCAAGTCCGGCTGCATGCCGTTCCTGCCCGGAGGGACCGTGATGGGATAGCTGTACGTCAATGCGCCGGTGCTTGGGTCGGGCTGGGGAATGATCTGCTTTGTCGCAGCGACTTGGGTGGTTGGGATTAAGGGATTTGGACTTGAGGATTGGGCGCTGGCGAGTTTCGGCGGAGACTTGACCGGTGCCGTGGGCCTAGTGGCTGCCGGGACAGTTGATGCGTCAGTGGTCGGTGTCGTGGTCGAATCGGGAGATGTTACCGCAGGGCTGGTCGGAGTCGTTGGCTGCGTTGCGGAGTCGGCCGGGGCGGTCGGGAGTACTGGCGCCGTCGTGTCAGGCGTTGCCGGCGCAGTCACGGCAGGGGATGAGGTCGCAGGACTCGGGGTAGTAGGCGCAGTGGGTGCGGTTGTTGTTGTGTCAGTCGATGGCTGGGTGGTGCCGGCATCTGTGGCGGGCGCTGTTGCCGGAACGCTTGGCGCAGTCGGCGCGGATGGAGATGGAGTCGTGGTATCCGGACTCGGAGAGTTCGGTGTGACCTGAGTTGCCGAGCTAGTGCCCGTGTTTGCGTCGCCTGAGGGCGCAGCGGTACTTGAGTCGGCCAATGCACGGGCGATAGGGGCGAGGGCAAATATGAGAAGCAAAACCAGGCATACTGCTTTGGATACTCGGCTGGTTCGGAGCCGGGGCAGGGGAGTGGGGGCCATAGTGAAGGGGTGGCTTTAGTTAATGATCAGATTTGAAAAGACGTGGGGATGGGGGCAAAAACTCGGTATATCTATGCCCAAAGAACTTCTAGCTGGATAATAAATGTAAATGGAGGTTCGGTCAAACTTATCGGGAACTGTCTCATCGGAAGTGTCCCGTCGGCGGTGGCCTGAACCTCGAGATGTGGATTGGGCCAGATAAGAAGGACAACCGATACTTCATCGGACGGGGCGGTAAGATCAAAGTTAAGCATTCGGGGGTACTCACGTTTCGGGTTATAGAGTCCGTGCGCGGTTACCACGATGGCGACGACAGCGGTAGTTTTCAAGTCACTGTCAAGAAGCTGACCGATTGAAAAGAGTGGCGAGGCAGAGAGCGCCGTTAGAAAACCGTAGAGTCTCAGCGGAGCTTGTAGGCATTTTGGTCATGCGCGCCAAGAAAGCTACGGGCCGCGGTCTGCCCGCGGCCGTAGCAGGAACCCAAGCCGGAACTTGGCCAGAAAGGGGTAGCGCTATGAAAACCGGTTAACCCAGTTGATCAACCCGCGCTAATGATACTTCAGAATGCCCATGCGTTACAATGCACCTGGCCGCCTGGTGACAATCAACTAGCCGGCCGCGTAAAACTGAACTCAGGGGATAGAGTGCCGTTTGAATTGCGGACCTGGAGGGTGACGGGCACGCCCGGTGGAATCTTCTTGGCGCCCTTCTTGGCGATGAGCACGGTCGATGGATTTTGTCGATCATTCACGGTCGCCTGGGGTTTGTCGTTTACTAATATAGTGGCGCCATTATCAAAGTACTGGCCCATCACCGTCAGTCGTTTGCCATCAACCGAAGCTGACGTGATACTAGGGTCGTGGCCTGAGAGGCGGACGCGCCATGCGCCTCGGCCGAATGTGAAAGCGAACAGGCTCTGATTGCTCCCTGCATTGTTTATGGCGAGCGACTCGGTAATCACGTTGGCGAAGCCGGTGGTTTCCGTCGCCCAGGTTCCACCGCCATCCGTGGAAACAAATACGCCGAGATCCGTGCCAAGGTAGAGCCTCATTGAGTCGGCTGGGTCTACTAAAATCGAATGGACGGGGATGTCAGGAATGCCCAACTGGCCGGTTCCGTCTATCGCGGTCCAGGTCGCGCCACCATCGTCGCTTTTGTATAGGTGACGATCCGTGGGCGACGAATCAAAGCTTGAATAAGTGGCATACGCCGTCTTGTTGTTTGCAGGGTCAAACGCTACGCAGGAGACAAATCCAACTCTCGGCTGGCTCGAAGGCCAGGGAGTGTCTGGTGTGGCGGTGAGTCCCGCATCCGTTCGGCGAATGGTCCCGTCAGACATTCCTGCGAGGACAATATTGGAATTGCCGGGTGCTACGGCCAACGCGCTGACCGACCCGGCCGCGGCGGCCGGGCTTGCGGGAGTCCAGTTACTTGCACCGTCCGTTGTACGCCAAAGGGTGTGTCCTCCGGTCCACAAGATTCGCGAATTGTTTGGGTCCATGACAAAGGGCGGAAGAAATAGGAAACCCGTGCCAGGCTCGGTAATTCCGTTAATCGCCATCGCGGTGTGCATGCCGTCGGTGGTCTTGAAAAAATACGGGCTCTGATGGGTTTGAAAGCCGGAATAGACTATGTTGGTGTCGGTCGGGTCTATGGCGACAAAACCGCAATCTCCGCCGCTGAGAAGATGCCAATTGTTTGATCCGTCTGCGTCGCTTCCTCCCCATAGACCGTTGTCCTGGCTTCCAGCAAGATAGCTCTTGCCATCGGGATAGGGAGTGCCATAGTAGAACTGGGTCGTTGCGTAGCTATTGTTGAGCGAAGTCCACTTGATCTCATCGAAGTGGAAGTTGCACGCATCGCTCGGACCCTTGATCGCGCCGTCCGGGTTGTCCGTCTTATAGATTCCGCCGTCGTTGGTCACAAAGACCGTCTTGTTCGTTGTTGCATTGTACTGTGGGTGGAAAACGATCGCGTGATGATCTTCGTGAATGTTGGCCGTGGCAGTGCCAAGGGTAATGCCCCAAGTGACGCCCGCGTCATCGGAGCGGAACAGATTGATGCCACCCGCCCAAACCCGATCGGGGTTTACGGGGTCAACCGCGATGACATTGTCGTAGGTCCCCTGATTATACCCGCTGCCGCTGCAGACGGTGCTCAAGGACGACAACAGCGACGTATACAGCTTTATGCCATTCGTATTTCGATCCTGGGCAGCCCAGGTGTGCCCGCCATCCGTGGAGCGAAACACTCCTAGAAGGCCTCTGTCGTACAGGCCAGATTCTGTACTGGCGGCCAGAGCATAGATTACGTTCTGATTGGAGGGCGCTATGGCAAGCGACGTGCGCCCCATATTGGGTTCGGCCAAAACCTGTTCCCAGGTTCCGCTTCCAGCAGCATCCGTATTCACTGAGATATTGCTCGAGCTGAAGCCACATGAAGCAAGAACATAGTCGTTCGGCTGATCAGTTCTCATGACCAGATCCACGCAAGGTCCTGTCGGCAGAACCTGTATCCACGTACCTCCGGCGTCAAGTGAGCGCCATACCCCGGAAGCCGTTGCGGCATAAACGTGCTGATTGTTGTTCGGGCTTATGACGACGGAACTGACGTAGTAAAAGTCCGGGTTGCGTGTGCTGTCGAGCTGCGTCCAAGAGGTGCCGCCGTCGGTTGTTTTGAATATTCCGGCCCCCCTAAATCCAACAAATATTTCGCCAGTTCCCGCATAGATGGTTTTAGGGTCGGAGGGGTCCATCGCGAGAGAACAAACGTTGAGCGTCGCCAGCATATCGTTCGACGCGGACCATGAGCTTCCAGCGTTTGTGGAACTCCAGATACCGCCGGTAACACCGGCCGCATACATAACACTGGGATTCCGGGGATTTATCAATAAACCGCGCGTGCGCCCGCCGACGTTGCCTGGGCCTAAGGGAGACCAGGTTCCTAAAGCGCTGGACTCGGTGTTGAAGTGCGTCGCTTTCTTATTGTAGCGGGAGGCACGAAGCGCGGTGGAATAGCTCGGCATCCTTTTGACATGATAGAGAGCGGAGAGGTAGCGCTCTACAGGCAACTCGTTTTGTCCCACAGGAACGCGCTTTGAGCGAAAGAACTCGGCCGCTTCATTTGGGGTGTCAACGAGAGTGCGTTCGTCCCGAAGCCCCACCGCCTCGGAGTCCTTATGTTTGATATCTCCCTCACTTGATTGGGCGGGCGAGATCAGCAAGCTCGATACAACCAGAATTACACAAGACGCAAATAATCGTTTTGTCATTTGGGGCTCCGCTTCGACTCGTTGTTTCAGTATCAGACGCCGCTTTGCTATCCTATGCAGGTTAGGCGGCACTTTGACAATTTGATTAGCCATGCGTAGGACGACCTCACAGTAGTTAAGATGTCCATCGCTACGGAGAACAAGAAACGTTATCTCCGGGCGACGCCTCGACGCGATCAGAGCATAGGCTCATTTAAGCCTAGTTGCAAGCGAAATCTGTTCTTGCCTTTCCTGTCAGGAGGACAATCCTGATGGGAAAAGCGGCACGCCTAAGACCAGCCCGCCTCGGAGAGAAGCTGCTCCAGATCCGGGAAGCCCTTGGTTTCTCACAAAACGGCCTTATCAGGCGTCTCGAGCTGCCAGAAGCAATATCTCGAGAACACGTATCGGCTTTTGAGTTGGGGAAGCGCGAGCCGCCGTTACCTGTTCTGCTCCAATATGCCCGTGCGGCGGGCGTAACGATCGATGTTCTCGTGGACGACAAAACTGACCTGCCAAAAAAACTGCCGGCAGGGAATCGTAAGGCAAGAAAAAAGGGCGATCAGGAGACCGAGGAGGGCTAGGGGTTACTTCTTCGCCTAGTACTTACTGGTAGGTGTCCTCGCGGCGCAAGGAACACCGCTTCAAATAAACGTTGTGGATTTCTACATCATACCGGAAGCGGAAGCGTCCCTGCCTAATGCGATACGCCCCGTTGCCGTCCGTGATATTGATAAGTTTCTTGATTGGGTGCTTGCGGGAAATGTTGAACGGATCGCTTCTTAAGATTGGGGTGATCGCGGCGAGGTGTCCTGGGAGCTCCGGGTGCTGCTTGGCGAGCTTTCGAAAGAGACGATCAAAATGGCGGGTCGTCTCAACAACAAAAACATGCGTCATATTAGCGGCGGTGTTTAGTTTTACGTTTTCCTTTCGGCTGAAACTCGGAAAGGAGCGCTTCCGCCGGGCGAACGTGGCCGGCCTTAATGTCTACATTGCTTTTGGCTATGTCCCGCCGGGCTGTGGGGTTTTGTAGTTCTAAATAGTCCTCAAACTCATCAATATCCATAATGCCGACAATCGGAATACCGTCTTTCTCCAAGATGAAATATTCCTTGTTGAGGTGCGCTCGCTTCGCGAGTGCGCCGAGGTTGATTCTCGCTTTGGTAATTGAGATAGTGGATACCATAAACTTAGGCTCTTTTCTCAAGGTCTAGACCTCGTTTAATCAACGTTGATTAATACTGATTGATATTAGTATAACAAACTACATACGCTCGTCAAGAGGCGAGTGAGGCCTAGCGCTAACGGTTGTTTTTCGTGGATGTATTGCTGGAGGATTCCAAGCGGTTGCTGAAAAGGCAGCGGAAGCTGCTATTCTAATTTGCTTCCATCTGGCCATAAAAGATCCACCGCCAACGTTGCTCATTGCCAAAGTTGAAGATCGCCAAGCGGGCGGCGGGGTCGGTGCCGCGTCGTGCTTTCGCAACGCGGCTTGGGGGCTTGTCCGCTGGATTGGGTGATCGATACGAATCGGTGCTTTTGAGGATGAGCTGCTCAAGAATGAGCCAGTCTCGGCCCGTATCCCACGTGTCAAAGTACTTGATGGCTTGATCGGGAGTAGGGTTGTCCGAATAGAACTGAAAGCTGCTTGACGGCATCATGCCTTGGAGGGCCTGGCGATCACGCTTTCGGACGGCGGTGCTGAAGGCCGCCCAGAACGCTGGCCACTGTGCTTCCGCGTTGCGGGCTACCTGTTGTGCATCAAGGGGTGGTTGGGAGTTTGGAGGGGGCGTGATGGAAGCAGGCGGCGAATGGTTGCTGGTTGTAAAAACAACCAATCCAACTATTCCGCCAACGATGAACAAGATGATGACCAACCAATGGTTCTTTTGGCTGGCGCTCTTGGATGGAGGTGGTGGAATCGGCTGCGGAGGAGTAACAACCGGTGCCGGGGCAACGGGCGGCGGGTCCGCGGCAGGCGGTGGCGGCCGTCTGGGTACATCAACGATTTGAGCGACGCTTCGGATTTGCCACATGTAGTATGCCGGCTCCTGCAGCGTAAGCAGCGCGTTGGCCTTCGCCCAGGCTTCATCATCGTCCCTGGCCTCGACGGTATAGTGCTCATAGAATTCTTCAAAGTTGCTTGAATCGACTTGGTAGGAAGCCCCCAATTCAATCTGATATTTCATGAGTGTTACCCTGGCAATTGAGGATGGGAAAATACAAGACGAACAAGAGTAACTGAAAACGTGGGGGCAGTAAATGGAGGTTCTTAGCAGCGATGGTAGGCATCGCGCGGATAGTTCGCACCGCAGTTATTGCAATGCCTGGTGGACGATACTCGATGTCTGTCAAAGGGGCTGGAGTGTGAGTAGGGGCAGCGCCAAACCAGTTTGCCGCCTTCGCGGAGTTGGCGCAGTGGGGCTCGATGTTTGTCACAGCGTAACATAAAGTTGGTCGTAGTTATTAATTAAGAATCTAGCAGGGATCGTGGGGCAGCGCCGGCCACGTCGACGGGTGTAAACCAAAGCGGCCGAAAGATACAGTCGGGATGTTCAAGGTAATACGGCACCTGCCGCATCCGTTTCCCCTCCGGTTTCGGTATCCGCTTGGTGAAAAACTCCGATGCGGTAAACCAGAATAGGGCTGATGGTTTCGGACCCGATACGACCGGGTGCTGGGCGGCGGTCCTTAGGGCCTCGGCCCATCTGGTATCCAGGGTTTCGGTAAGTACGGCCCGAATGCGCAGGATGCCGTAGTCCTCCTGCTGCCGGCGAGCCTTGGCGATGTAATGGAAGTGGCCGCGGAGCTTCTTTATCATTCGTCTGGTGTTCGTCGTTTTGCGGTCGGCTTCGTAGAAAAAGTGTAGGGGCTCTGGATTGTCCCGGCGCTGAAGCGTAAAGAGGGCGTCGGGCCGATGCGGTATTTTTTCCGTCCCGTCCTGTTCATGCCAATCATTGCTGCGGAGCACGATCTTGGGCGCTTCGACGTAGCGATGAAGGATTGGCCCCTGAAACCACGCGGTGAGTTTCACCTGACCTCCGGAAGCTCGGGTGGCCAGTTCAAGCATCCCGTGAAAGCGGCTAATCATCAGTTCATGTTTCAAGAAGAGGCGCTGGCCTTCGCTGGCGTCTTCTGCGGCCGGGGCTGCCTCGGATAGCTCCAGAGAGTGCGCCTCGTCCGTAGCTGGATCGAGGAGCGGCGTCCACTTTTGGCGATTGCGACGTACGGCCGCAAAATCCAGGGTGTCCGGGTCCGCGTGGGTACGGGTTACGAGCAGCTCCAATGCGTCCGTATTATCAAGAAAGTAGTTAAACTCTCCGGGGCGGCCGGTCCGTCCGAAGAAACAGAAACGGTTGACTAACCCTTTGTGATAGAGGTGGTGCAGGTGATCGCTAGTATTGCGCGGATCGCCGCCAGCGAGCTTTACGACCAAAGATGTAGGGATCACGCGGTAACGTTCGATCGTGGCAATTAGCGTCAAGGCCCGATCGGTAATCTGGCGGTTCCGGCGCCGGGATGCATACGTAGGATCGCGTTTGAATTTTTTGAGGCGTTGTTGGGCTTGGGTCATATTTAAAGCCGCTCAAGGCAAGTGAGCTATTCATCCTCTGCTTTAACGGTATCAAAGAGATTGGTCGACACCGCCTTCCGCCTGGTCGCGCGCTTCTTCTTGGGTTTAGGAATTTCAGCCACAGCTTGAGGGCTCTCCTGGAGCTCAGGGGTTACGGGAATAACAGAGCTGGCTCGCACAGCCTCGGGGACAAGTAGCTGTTCTTCCAAGCCGGATATTTCACGGAGCGCGTCTTCCGGCGAGGCAAAGCAGCCGGCGGTCTCAAAACAAACTCTAAGAAAGTCTCTGCGGTCGCGGTCCTTGATGAGCTTTGAAAAATCCCTCAGAGTAAGCACCTTCCCCCACTGGACCAGGGACCTGGGAACTAACAAGGCAAGATGCTGAGTGTCCTGGTCCTTAAGCTGAGCAATTTTCATGAAGAGCTGCTCCTCTAGCGATCGGAACTCTCGAGACGACACTTCGCGGAACTTGTGATACTCGTACCACGGCACTTCAGAGGAGGTAGAGCTGGACGAATAGCCTGAGCCGGTAGTAGTTTGTTGACCACTGCTTCTGCTGGTGCCACCGGATTTCTGGATGCTCGTGCTGTCGGGGAGGCTCCAGGGCTGGGGCGACAGAAAATAGCTGCCCGGTATGTACGTATCGCCGCGCGTCAAAGATTGATGGGTGATCGCGCCGTATGAGTGTCCGAATGACTCGCTCCGTGTCTCACTCGCACTGTCCGCCACGATGATGCGGCTGCTTTCTACCGGTTCAAATTTTGTTTGCCAGATTTCATCTTTGACCTGGTCAGGGTCGAGCTCGCGGTTGAAGAGCTCGGGCCCTAAGATGCTGAGGTCCTCTTCGCTCAGGCCGCCGAAGACCGCCTTGGTCCGGGCGTTCGTCATGACCGAATAGTAAACTTCCGGGTCTTTTTGTTTTAGTTGATCAAGGTGCTGATGAGCCAGTATTAAGTGTAATCCAAATTTCCGGCCGGCGTCCAATATTTCGCACATGTCCTTGGTTACAAAGTTGCCGAACTCATCAATAAACAGATAGAAGGGTGTTCGCTGGCCCTGCGGTCGGGCAAATGCGGCAGTCAGCAACTCGTTGACGAGCAAGGTTCCTAGTAGGTGCTGAAAGTCCTTAGGAATGACATTCTGCTGCGCCAGATTGACCAGTAAAATCTTGCGCTCGCCCAGCACGGACGTAAAATCAATAGTACGCCGCTGTTGGCCTAAAATAAGGCGCAAGACCTCATGCTGAAGAAACACGCGGACTCGGTTGTAGCTTGACTCGATGAACTCGTTACGCTTGTCGTCCCGCATTTCGGAGAGCCACTGCCACTCGCCGGCGATCATTGGGCTACTGATGCGGTCTACAATCGCGAGGCGCTGCACGTTGGGCTTTGGATTCAGCAAGTGTTCCGCCTGCAAGAGCGTGAGCTTGGGGTCGATGACGCCATAGGCGGTGTTGTAGAGCCAGCGGGCAAGCCTCGGGGTATCCTCAAAAGAGTCCTGACCCCAGACCTTTCTGATCGCCTCGATTAGGGCCAAAACCTGGTAGGTCATCACGCGGGCATTACGCGCAGCAGGATTGAAGCCCAGAATGTACTCACTCTCGGCAATATCAAAAGGGATAACGCGGCGCTCGAGGTGCCGCTCCGGCTCCTGCTGGTTAAGATAAGCGCAGTAATCGAGAACCCGGTGGTAGAGGTCGCCGTTGGGGTCGATCAAACAAACGCCCTGCCCAGCGTGGATTAACTGCTTGATCATTGCTTCAAGAAAGAAGCTCTTCCCTACGCCGGTCGAGCCTAGGACGTGCATATGAGTAGTGAGTTGCTTTAGACGCAGGTAGACCGGATCGCCGCTGGAAACGTTATTGGCTAAACGGATACCGCCGACGGGAACATCCTGTTGCCGTTTGCGCAGGCGCTCGAAACGGTCCGGATCGGGCGGGGCATCCCAAAGTGCTAGTGGGAGTGGATCATTAAAATTCTTTGGCATCTTGCTCCTGAATTCAGCACAATTTGACAAGTTCTGTATTATATGTTATAAAGAAGAGTTTTCTGTTTCCTCCATTTGGGAACTGGGGAGGGGTACTAGAAGAGCGAAGGGCCAAAGCCTCAAGCGGTCTAGCCAGCCACCTCAGAAATCCAAAAGGAGGCCAACATAAAATGCGCAGCCTTAACCAAGAGAAGCTCCTGGAGCTTTTCGGCTACGTGAGCCCGCGTGGAGATCTGTTCCAGCCGCCTCATGCAATCAGAGAGAGTCTAGAATACCCAGACCAAAGAACAAAGCAGCTTGCTAGAATCGCGGCCGAAATCATCGCCTGCTCCGAACAGGAGGACACAGGATTTTATGTCCACAACCTGGGAGACATTGTCAAAGAGCTGGTGGAGTTCGTAACCGAGATGAACAGCGAACGTAAGAAGATCGCTGCCGGGACTCCAGCCGAACTCACGAAACTGCTTTCGCTCAAAAACACGCTGGCCACATTGAAAGCCCAGGTCTTGTGTCTAGAAACTGAGGATGAACTGGCGCAAATCCAGCGTAGCTTGCTCGATGAACAGAGGTCGCAAGCACAAGGAACAATGGATCGCGCAATCGCATACCTCGATTTGGAGTTTTAGCCATCGGTATTCAGGCCGCGAGCAATAGGCGTCGGACATTCCCCGTCCGGCGCTTTTCTTTTGCTCTTCGAGCGCAATTACTCATCTTCGAAAATATTGATGTCACGGTCCAGCCTTTTCATCTCTTGCTGGTAAGCATCTTCAACTGCATCGCAACGCTCGATTCGCTCGCTGGGCGATAGGGTTGCGTCATGGTGGATTGTAACGAGTTCTTCTTTTCGCCATTGCTGCAAAGCAGCAACTGTGTAGGGCCGTTTTCCAGCCTTAAGATCAACCTTGAAGCGAATATCGCGCTTATACCTCTGCCTGGCCGCCTCCATTTTCGCCTCCTCGTTTTGCCCTGGCGAAGACTCCGGTTGTTCGAATTCACGATTAACGTTCTGCCGTTTGTAGACCGCCTTGTCTTTACGATATAGATGCTCCTCTTGGTTGGCCTCAAGCTCCGCGAGTTTCACCTCGAGTTCTTTTTGTTTGATTACGCCTTCATGGGCCGTGCTTTGAAGCTTAACTCGGGCTTGCACGAGTTCCGAGCCCTTTTTGTACAGCGAGATGTAGTGATCAATGATAGCCCGCTGATTACTAGTGGTAAAACGGTTGCGCAGTCTCTGTACGTACTGGTCGAGTAGAGCGGAGTCGGCGATTCTGGCGAGGTGTTCACGTATGATGCCCTCATCAAAATGATCCGGCACTTCCGGGACGTCGGCTTTGGATAGCGTCCCTCTAGCATAGTTGCTGCCAGAAGGTACCATAGACTCGTCAGTGTTTTTCGGCATGTCACCCTTCGAATGGATCTGCTGTGACTGTAAGATGGCCGGCAAGCTGATGTGTGCCACGGGCGCATCGATGATTTGTAAATGCTGCTCCCAGCTTTGCACGAGTGCAATAGAGCGGGATGGGTCAGAGCGAAAACCATACCAGATTTGGCCCTCCAAGTTGTAATTAGCGGCGGGCCAGTCCTGTGAGATAGTGAGAAAGCGTTTATAGGTGTGTTGGCCTGGTTGTAGCGATACTTGAGCATCTTCGTCTGTGTGGTAAAAATACTGTCCATTTCGCTCCAGGCTTGATCCGAGCCATACAGACAATTCGAAGGCGAGAGGATTGGTGGCGTGGTAACCCAATGAAAGCAGATCTCCGCGAGAAATACGCTCAGGATTGTTGAGGCGTCCTTCTATTCCGAACTCGATTCTGAGTTTGAATAAGCCACCTTTGAGCGCGGCCAGGATTGATCCTTGCTGATTTTGTAGCCAACTGTAGCGAAAAGCGTCATTATTGGGTGCTTTACGTCGCAGCATTAATTCCTTAATATTCAGGTTGTTTTCGGCGCTACCTGGCTCTATGTGCCATTCGCTGTTGACATGCGGGAGTAAGTGTTTTGACCAAATGCAGAGGGCGATAGGTCGCCTTTGCTCTGTGGGAATATTGGCCCAGATACGATCGATGTTATCACGAAGTTGTTGTCTGTTGGATATGGTCGTCGCATGTGGATCGTTAGGCAACATGGCCTGAAGACCGGAAATGAAATGGCCAGCGAATTGATCTCGGATGCCGTCCAGCACCATGTCGCCCATTCCTCCGCCAGGAACCCTGTAGCCGACGGGGAATTCACAACGCGCCCAGGCATCGTAAAAGGCACCCAACACATTGATGCCGGTTACGTAGGTTAAGGGTTGGCATTGGATCGCTTCAAACTCACGCTTGATCGCGTCGCGCTGTCGCGCTTCGAGTTCCGTTCGCTCTTGAGATTCAGCATCACGCTAGCGAGCTTCGGTGGCCTCCTCTTCCCTCCACAGCTCCAAAAAGGCTGGCCAGGTGATTGGTTCATCCGCGTTGAGCCAGCAAATAACGCTCTCTAGGCTGTGTTTCTTATAGACTGCTCCCCGCAAGGCATTAGCTTGGTCGGCACTGATTGGACTTGAAAGCAGCCCGCTTAGCTCCTCTAGCAACGGATCCATCTGACTGGAAGGCAAAAATAGGGTTTCCTGGCCAGGCCTGCGACAGCCATCGACAAACGCCGCAAGAGCTTCATCAACGGAAAGGCCAGATGCGAGTTCCTCGATCCTCGGGAATCGGGGCATAATAGCTCTCCTTTTGTTTGCAGAATGATACTACATCGTTGTTCGCGGAATCCAATGGAGCGGCTCGGCCAATTCGACCGACTAATGTGATTTGTCCTATACTGCCGACTCCCTCCGCTTTTGTTCTCTCCATGTCGTTGCCGTAAGGGAGCATTAAGGTCGAAATCCAACGTTCACCAGGTTGCTGATGCTTCGGTTTCATACTCAGGCCAGCCCTGGACGTTCTACGTCCAGGGCTGTTTCATCGCGCCTCAGTTCTTGGCCTACCCTTTTACGATCGCGCCAGCGATCGGGGGTGGGTGGGTCCGCCGCCCCGCCTGTTTTCCTTCTCTCGCAAAAAAAGAGGGCAGCCGTTCTCCTGCCCTCTCTTGCCTTAAGCCTACAGACTGCACCGAACCGGAACGTTCCGGTCAATAGCTTCTTTGAGAAACTTTCGGAGGGCCCGGTAGCGGCCCCGGAAGTAGCGTTGGTCTTTCTTGCGAAGCCCGGCAATCCGTTCCTCAAACCCCGGCTCCTGCTCCTCAAGCATGACCAGAAGCTTTCGCGTCTGGGCGACAGACAGCCGCGCATCGTTGTCAAGCAACGGGATTACATCCTGCCACCAGGATTGCTTGAGCATCCAGAGCACACTCCATTTGTTGTACGGGTCGCGAAAGTACCCCTGCGCGTGCATCTTGTCGAAATAGCGTTCGACTTCTTTTTGCGCTACCTTGGCATCGCGGCTGCCTTTGGGGAATTTGTCGCGCCTCATCACTGCTTGGTAGAACAGCGGCTCCCACTGTTCGCGGTTCTCGGTATAGACCGGCTCAAGGTACAAATCGGCGCCCACGGCTACCTCCTCGGCCGCTGGCCGGCCTTTTGGCCGTTACGGTAGCTCTCTAAGACCTTTTCGCGAATGGCCTTTCGTACCTCCTGGCAGGCCAGCTCCGTGGCCTCCTCGCTTTTCGGATCGCCGTCTTCTTGAGCTGACCAGACGACTAGGAGCGGCTCGATAACCCGTTCGTGGGTCCAATGGTCGAGCTCCTGCATATAGCTCTTTGGTTTATCTTGGGAAGTCATAGGCTTCCTTTCTTTCAGCGCGTTGTGCTGGGCGGTTTGCAGCGCTGTTTTGCTCACCGCATCTTCTGGTGGGCAGCCGGGTGCCCTGCGCTGTCAGCCGACAGGCCTTGAGGCCTCGCAGCCTATAACCCCGTTAGGGGTTAGCCTTGCGATGGCCTTGATAGCGCAGGGTGGCTGCTATGCTGGGAAGAGGTGAGCAAAGCGCTTGTCTTTTGGTCCCGGTGTTTGGTGTCTGGTGTTTGGTGTGCGGGCGGCGGTGGGATAGTAGGCCAAGAATGTGTCTCTGTTCCCTGGTCCCCTGCATAGACAATCGAGGATGCAGCCGCCGAAATAGTTACTGATCTCGCTCGCGTTTAGATATCCACAGACCGGCCACGTCCCCTCTCCCTGGCATCCGGTAAAACGAAGCCCGGACGAAAGTCGAGTTCCGGGGAATCTTCGGATGGGTCCGTCTCGCATTGACCTGCCGGCCTGATTCTACGCTCCACGGAATGAATGTAAAGGGCTTCGCAAGTCGGCCAAGGGTAGCTGCTCGTGACTTCGTAGTGTTAGGTTTGGCCGACCCTTGACATTCATCGTGTTCCGCGAACGCTGGCCGCCATCAGGTCAATTCCCCAAACCCCAATGCTTTTCGAAAAAAGGCTAGCACCACTTTTTTGAGGGCTAGCACGGCATTCATTGGGGAACGGAGTGGGGCAAATCTATGAATCGCATAGCGCCAGAATTTATTCCTGAAGAAGACTTAACCGCCGTACGGCTTTCTCTCTTGCGGAACTGGATCAAGCAGGGACTATGCAAAGCGGATGCAGAGGACCTCGTCCAGGCCGGTATGCTGAAAGGCTTGATGAACCTCGAGAAGTATCGGGGCAAGGCAAACTTAAAAACGTGGCTGATCGCCGTGGGCAAAAACGCGGGGTATGATCTGCTGCGTCGAGAAGCCCGGCAAGGCAGAATCAAACGCCGCTTGTTTGATACGCTCGATGCGGTTACGCAGCGTCGCCAATCCTGCCGGCGTACTGGACTCATCCGTCAGGGAACCGATTGAGCCTGCCGAAAATCCGAAGCGCCAAGCCTTCAAAGCGTACTCGACGAGGATTTGACGATAGTCATTTCAAAAGCACCCCCCGGTCGGGATGTTACCTTTCGATTCCTGGGTGCCGAGGGCCGACTCCCTTTCGGGAGCTAGCCCGCGCTCGCTAGAGCCACGCCTGGCTTCTTTGGTTTTGTATCGATTTCGATCTTGCGTTAGTTGTTGTTTTCCCCCCGCGATCTGCCGTAGCGAAGCGCAGGCTGCCCTGGTTCCCGGGCCGGCCCAAACGATAGTGCAGGGCGAGCGATAGCGAAAGGCTCCGGGCGCGATAGCCGAGCCCGCCAGCGCGTTAGCGCGATCCCGCGATAGCGGGAGGCGGGGGGAACCAGGGCAGCCTGCGGTAAGCAGGCAGATCGCGGGGGCCAGTTTTAGGGCTGTTAAGCCCTGCAAGTTACACATACCATGTATGTGTAGTCGTATGTGCAACTGCTAAGCAAAGTTTTTTGATCTCTAATCCGTCGTTAGACGACGATAAAGTCGTCGCCGGGGCTAGCCGGGGCATCACTCCCCTGCTCCGCTAGGGGCTGGGCCGGGCCAGTCTGGGCAGTGGGTGCCGGCAAGGCCAGGAGCACTTGAGGTGTGGCTTCGGGTATCGCCTGCCGCTGGCGGAAGGTTTCGAAGGTGTCAAAGGGAATCCCTTTGGCGACTTCGGCACGCACCAGTGTCGTGAGAAACTTGTCAGCCAACTCGGGCTTCCATTCTGCGAAACCGTCGAACTTTGTGCGCGCGTCCTCTGCCTTAGTCAGGCGGTAGCGCTCGTAATTCTCGGGGTGGTCGGCGATGTACTGGTCAATTTCCTTGTTCCGGTACTCACCATAGGCTAAGATGAGCGCGTCCTCTTCCATCCGCTTTCCGGATGCCGCCTGAGCTTGTTCTTGTTTCAGGAGCCGTTTGCGGCTGGTCTCGAAGGAATCGGGGGGCACCAGATTCTCTCTGATGAAAGTCACGTATAAGCCCGGCGGGTTCTTGATAGCACCTTGTGAGACGATGTAGTCAGCCCACTCAAGCTGATCGATAACTTGTTGTTCGGGCTCCAAACTGGAGAGCAGCTTTCTCGCCTGCGAGACTATTATGCCGCGCTTGGTCAGTTCGGCTAGAATGGGGTTGTCTATCCCCTCCTCTGCGGGAGCCGCTGGGTTGCTCCGCGTCAGCCGCGCAGTCCGAATACTTACCTTGTCCTTTTCGCCCGTCGGACGTTGACGGTGCGCGAACGATAGAATGCGCGCGATCGATGTGCGCGCGGTTTCTCCTGGGTAGTAGCGAATGACCCAATCGATCTGCTGCCCCGGCTCTTTCAGCACGCGGTATTCAACTTTGGTAAGATAGGCGCTGTCGAGGTGGTCCTGGACTAGACGCGTCATTTGGAAGACGACGCGCTTCCGCGTATCGTATCGCTTCAATGTGTGGTGATGTTTGACGTACCAGGAATACCTCACCTCACAATATGATCCATTATTTTTTATGACGCCGAAAATCTTTGCGGCCAGCAATTCATACCAACGTTGTGCCGCTGGGCCGACCGAGAACATATACTGATTATCGATGTAGCGTTGGGGTTGGTTTTTCTGAATCTCGGCCTCAATGGGGTTGAGGAGGATATAAACAGTGTCATCGAGATTGAAGTCGAACTTGAACTGGCCGTCGTTGAGCTCTTCTTGAGTTACGTGTTTGCTTCCGATGGCGTAGATGGTCATCTTAGAGAATTCGCCTTTGACGTGGTTGAACAATACGTTGCCATGTTCGTCGGTTTGCGTTGTGGGTATCCACAGGTCGGCGATGCACCAGGCCGCGCCGATTTGCCTAAGCGCCTTTAGGAACCGGCGGGCCTCGAATCCTCCCTCAGACCAGCCCACCACCCTGAGGCACTGTCGGACTCTGCCAAGCGGTATGACGTAGGTACTCTTGTCTTGCAGGTTCAACCGAGAGTCAATGACTGGTTTCACGAGCCGCATCCACACCTCGTGGGCTTCGATGCCTGGTGGACCAATGTTGGGGCTACGGTTTGGCGTGACGGTCCAGCGGATCGGGCGGCCCTCGCCGTCGACGCCCTCGTATGCCACGTCTTGCTGCAAAGACCCTCGCTGTTTCGTGAGCCAAAAAAACGGCAGGTCGGTGGTGGCCTTTGGGACTAAAACAACACTGTGTTGTCCTGCTTCTAGCGGAAGCAATTCGGCCGGCATATAGGTTTTCGAAGACAACAACAATCCCCTGTCGGTTTGCTGACCAGACTCTTCCTTCTGTTGTTGATCATTAAATAAATCAAAACAATATCCTTTTTAGCTTTATCCGCTTGTTAAGAGGGATTCGTGCATTCAGGGACACCTGAACGCACACGCGAAGGGCACTTGATTGCACACGAATTAGACACCTGAACGCACACAGTTGGACACCTGAACGCACACGCGAAGGGCACTTGATTGCACACACTTGGACACTTGAACGCACACGGTCGAATCACGAAGCCTAGATCACCGGATGGCACCTGATCCGACACAGAGACCATCAACGTAAAGGATGGCATGTTGCCTGGGTGCCGCTGGGATTTGTAGGGATGCCGAGAGGTTGTTTGAGCGATTACGGAGTTTGTTTCACGGTTATCGGCGATGCGGCATTTACGAAAATGTTGCGCGTTCGGTGAGGGTATTTTACCACACAAAGGCCGCTGTCAAGTAGGGGGAGAAATCCACCGCTGTGGATTAATTACGCCACAAAATGTGCTGCTCGTCCCAACCCTCCCTACGGTCGGCGAGCGAGCAATTTGCGGCTCCTGGTAACCTTCAGCGAAGGAAGTTTCGCTGGGTGGTTAACAACCACTTCCTCCAATCGGATGCCTCCGCAGGTTGCATAGGGTCTTGGGCCAACCCTTTTTGGCAGAGGTCTCCACCCAGTAGAAGCCTCTGTTAGTAACTTGGAAGGGACCAGGAGCTTATTAGTAATTCTAGCATGTGAAAATGAGCGAGATTTGTTGAGAACTCGGAATTTCGATATCCTACCCGTACACCACGAACAGTTCTTGTAGTCTTCCAAACTTTCGTCTAATACACAGGAGGTATTAAATGGAAAACGAGTGGGTCGATTTCCGTCTGATCAAAGAGTCCGTGTCGATGCAAATGATCCTGGATCATTACAGTATCAACGGGCTACGAAAAAACAGCAGTGAGTTGCGCGGCCGATGTCCGATCCATAAAGGGGAAGGCGGTCGGACTTTTCACGTCAACGTCAGCAAGAATGTTTTTCAATGCTTCTCGTGCAAGGCGCGCGGCAACGTGCTTGACTTCGTAGCAGCGCTCGAGGGTTGCACGGTGCGTGAGGCAGCTCTCAGGCTCAAAGGATGGTTTGGAGTAGGGGAGAGTGGTTCCGATTTGGTCGCTGGCCGGCCGGCGGCGACGGAGCTGCGAGAAACTCAGAAAGAAGAAGGTCAAACTCCGATGCTCGTAAATCCACCGTTGCGATTCCAACTTCGCGTGGACCATTCTCACGAGTACGGGATCGCACGAGGCTTAAGCACAGAGACGCTGGAATATTTTGGCGCGGGCTTCTGCCTCTCGAAAGGAACGTTCGCCGGCCGGTTCGTTGTTCCTCTTCACAACGAGGAAGGGGAGTTGGTCGGATATGCCGGCCGGAGCATCAACGCCGCGGAACCAAAATATTTGTTTCCGTCCTCCGAAAAAGGGTTCTACAAATCGCATCTCGTGTATAACCTGCATCGGGTGTTGAGTGAGTCCGCTGAAGCTGATTGCGTGATTATCGTGGAGGGCTTCTTTGGATGCTTCACACTGAAGCAAGCCGGCTACCCGGCTGTCGCACTCCTCGGCTCGTCGCTTTCCGAAAAGCAGGAGGAAGTCCTGTGCCAGCACTTCGAGCGAGCCATACTGTTGTTCGACGGTGATGAGGCGGGACGCGGAGCGACCGACGCCTGTCTCCAGCGTCTCGGCCGGCGGCTTTGGGTGACGGCGATCCCACTTGCCGATGGCGTACAGCCTGATCAGTTGTCGGCAGAAGAAATCAGGCTTCTGCTCGACTCCTAATGACCCGACCTAACGTTCGTGCGGCCTGGTCTTTCAGTGTCGCGACAAACTCAGTAGCTCTACCAAACGGTGGAGCTGCTTTTTTTGTGATTAGTAATGCAGGCGACCGGACGCAATCGGGGAGCAGCGTTTGTCTCGGGCAATGAAAAGAGGCGTCTAATAGAGCGAGAGCAGCTCGAGATGTTCTGTGATGTTGGGGATGATCACCCTATCCAGGAGTCTCTGGATTGGGGACTTGGGCGGTGGAATTATGAACTCGCAGTCAAACACCAACGAAAGTGAAATCGATTCGGGGATTGAAGAGATCGCCAGAGAGGTTGCGCAAGTGCTCGTCGGTCGCTTGGGTGCCAAGGACGTGCTCAAGCTTATGCAGATCGTGTTCTTGGAAGTCGACGAGGCTGCCGCGCTGCTTCGGGTCAAGCCGAAAACGATCTCGACCTGGATCTCACAAGGTCGAATTCCGGTTCGCTATGCAGGCGCAAAACCGGTCTTCTTGCTTGCGGAACTCTTGAACTGGACGCTTCCTGATGACGACAAACATGCGCCCCATAGACTGACCGCAGCCAAAACCTGTACGATAGCCTTAGACCGGCTGGCTGCAAATCGGGAGAGGAGAAATCCCGATGCCGGTGTATAAAAGGAACAAGGTTTGGTACTACCGCTTCTGCATACGCGGCGCGCGCTACGGTGAGGCCGTGCCCGAGGCCAGGACCAAGTGGCAGGCCGAGCAAGCGGAGGCAAAAGCAAAGGAGGAAGTCTATCAGGGTAAGTACGGTCGGCAAGAGAGCAGTGTTACCCTTGCCGAGTTTATCGAAAAGGAGTTCATCCCTTGGACAAAACGTGAGAAGAGATCATGGCGCAATGACGTGTCGCGGGTAAAACCGATCCGGGCTCACTTCAGGAACAAGAAGATGCGGGAGATTACCAGACAGGATGTCGAGCAGTTCAAGCAGGCACGGCGAACATCGCGCTCGGCACGTGGGGGGCAGCGGTCGCCTGCGTCGGTAGATCGAGAGCTACAACTCCTGTCGAGGATGTTCTCCTTGGCTGCCGAGCGGGAGTTACTCGACAAGAACCCCTGCTCGGGCGTCAAGCTCTGCGGTGTGTCCAATGTGGTCCCGAAGTTCTTGAGCGATGAGGACGAGGCGAAGCTGCTTCCGGTGCTGACCGGGCGCAGAGCGCATCTCCTCGATATTCTTCAGATTGACACCCACACAGGCATGCGCCGAACGGAGTTGCTGTCGCTCCATAAGTCGCAGGTTGATCTCGTTCGAAATACGGTTCTGTTGTTGCACACGAAGAACGGGAAACAACGGGTGATACCGATCCATCCGAACATACGGCCAATCCTGGAACGGCTGTGTGCGAAGGCAGGGCCCACAGGCTTTCTGTTTGAGAATCCAAAGACGGGTAAGCCGATCAAAGATATCAAAACAGCCTGGCGCAGGGCTTTGCAGTTGGCAGGGATTCCTCACATTCCTTTTCACTGCGCCGGTCGGCACACGTTCGGCACGAGAGCGGCCGAAGGTGGGGCGCACCCCAAAGACATCCAGGAAATCATGGATCACGCCCACATAGGCACGACCATGCGGTACGTGCACGCGACTGACCCAGGCAAGCTTCGAGCGATCGAAGCGGCGGGACGTGGCGCCGCCAGAAGTCCTGCCACAAATATGCCACAAATTGAAAAGGCGGCCGATGACGACCGCCCGTAACTTATTGATAGAATTGGTAGCGGCGGGAGGACTTGAACCTCCGACCTTGGGGTTATGAATCCCACGCTCTAACCACCTGAGCTACACCGCCATATCGATTTCATTTTGGCTGAGGGTTTTCAGCTTTGCAACCGCTTCCGCTGGCCGTTGACGGCCTTCGCAGAGCCCCCTCCCTCCACGCAAAATATAACGCATTCGTGCTTTTAATGTCCACGAAATCGATAAGTTCATGAAAAGTCCCCTTTGCTGCGTTGCTGCGTGGCTGGCGCCTACATACCTTCCCATCTTCGATTCTCACGCTGTCGACAGGGCCCACAACCATCGGGTATGCTCAGTTCGGCGAGTCCGGCAGGGAATTCATCCCGTCAGGGAGGTCCGTCTCGGCCGCGATTCTGCGGCCCTATGCAGCAACCACACAGGCTCGAGAGGTGACTTATGGGAAAATATTACGAAGACTTTGAGATGGGTGAAGAAGCGACAACCGCTGGGCGCACCATCACCGAAACCGACATCGTCAACTTCGCCGGCATCACCGGAGACTGGAACGAAATCCACACCAACAAGGAACTGGCCGAGCATGGTCCGTTTAAACAGCGCATCGCGCACGGCGCGCTCGTCTTTTCCATCGCTACGGGCCTGTCTGTGCGGCTCGGACAGACCGCCGATACCGTGATTGCCTTCTATGGGCTGGACCGGCTGCGCTTCGTCAAGCCCACGTTTATCGGCGACACGATCCGCGTTCGTCAAAAATGCGAGGGGAAGAGCGAACGCGACCAACACAGCGGCATCGTTACGATGCTGAACGAAGTCACCAACCAGAGGGACGAAGTCGTCGTCAGCTATACGGCTAAAGTGCTGCTCAAGCGCCGAGGATAGCCGCCGCCAATTTGACCTGGAGCGATTAATGCAAATGACCGTAACCAGACGTGAAACGGCTAGAAAGTTTCTCGCCAAAGAACTCGATAAGCTCACTGGCGAAGAGCGTGAAGTCGTCGAGCGCTTCATCAATCGCGGCCGCATCGGCCGCAACGTTGAAAAGGAATTCGACGATCAATTGACGCTCGGCGAACGCATCGCCGATCGCGTCGCCGAGACCATGGGCTCGTGGAAGTTCATCATTATTCAAAGCGCCTTCCTCGCCGCGTGGGTCGTCCTTAACGTGACCGCCTACATCCGGCAATGGGATCCCTATCCCTTCATCCTGCTCAACCTCGCCCTCTCATTCGAAGCCGCTTATGCCGCGCCGATCATCATGATGAGCCAGAATCGCCAGGCAGAAAAGGATCGCCTGGAATCGCGCAACGATTACGAGGTCAATATGAAGGCGGAGCTGGAGATTCTCCAGTTACACGAGAAGTTCAACGAACTGCGCGACTCGCATTGGTCCGAGCTCGTTCGCATGCAACAGCGCCAACTAGAAATGCTTGAGCGTCTGGAGGCCGTCGTGTGCAAGCCCGCGCAGGCACAATAGGAATGATCGGCAGGGCTAGCCGGTCTAGCGGGATCGATACGGCGCCAATGCTCGACAAACTAAAGCTTGTCGGCCCGGCCGAGAGCCTGGCGGAATGGATATGGGGCAATGTTCGACAAACTTCAGTTTGTCGAACAGGGCTACTCCTTCAACCGCCGCAAGTCTTTCTTATGCTTTTCGCGCTCTTCGTCCCGCCGCCGTTTGTCCGCGAACTTCTTCGACGGCATGATCGGGGCGCGTTCGCGCGGTCTGAGCTTTTCCTTCTCAATCGTTATCTTGTTGGCATCAGGCTTCTTTGCCACGTGCGCTTCTCCAGAATGGCTCCAAAGCGGCTATTGTAGCAAAGCTTGGGCAGGTCGTCAGGCAGGTAGATAATACTCAGCGCGTCCGCAACTACTTAGATGGCAAACTCCGTCTCCATGGCAAGCTGAGCTTTGCGCAATTCGTAGCGGGCGCGGCCGACATTGCCACCGGGATTGAGCGCCATAAGGAGGAAGTACTCCGGCGTAATGGGGCGGAGGAGGAAGCTCATCAAGTCGGCCGCCAGAACCATCTCGCGCAAGTCGCCAAGGCCGGTGTCAGCCGCAGTGCGCATGCTGCGCCGCACCAGCGTGGTGAACTCGGTAGCGATAAGGTCTATATCGATGCCCGGGTCAATGTCGCGCACCTGGCGTTCGATTGGTATGCCGTCGATGCCGAGAATGATGACCGCGGCGCACCCTTCGATGCGATCCATAATGCCTGCGAGCGATTCTGTAAAGCCCACCGGTCCCTCCACGCTTAGAATCGAAGACATAGCGATGGATGACGAGTCTTGCGATTATATCACAAGACTCGTCATCCACTCTTCAGAGCCTCCAGCCTAGCGGCTGGTCTTGGCCTCGGCGACCTTCGCCGTGACCGGCGGAGCCGGCGCCGCGGTGGGCTTTGCCGACTTGTCGGTCTGCGGGGTTGCCTTGGTGTCGGCGACGCGTTGCGTCCCCGTCGGATTTGGCGTTCCTTCGACCGAGCTGCGCAGGGGCGTCAGGTTTCTCGGCCCGACGAACCCATCGCCTTTAACGATGCGCGGCGTGATAAAGAACAGGATTTCATCCGTGTTGCGCGTCGTGTTCCGGTGCTTGAACAGCTCGCCGAGGATCGGAACCCTCGAGATGCCCGGAGTGCGATTGATCGTGTTGCCTTCCGAATCAACGTTGATGCCGCCCATGACGGTGGTTCCGCCGTCCTGGACGCGCACGGTGGATTCGGCCGATTGCGTGTTGATGCCAGGCGTTCCATTGTTGAATTGGCCCGCCAGCGCCAGGTTGACCGTATTGTTCTCGGCAACCACGTGCATCAGCACTTCTCCCGTTTCTTCGATTATTTGCGGCGTGATCTCAAGCCGCAGAGCCGCCGTAATGAACGTGGTCGTAACCGTATTGTTGGACACGGTTTGCACCGGGATCTGCACGCCGTTAACGATCTCCGCGCGCTCATTATCCTGGGCGGTGACGCGCGGGGCGGCTACGGTTCGCGCCTGGCCCTTCGTCTCTGAAGCGCTCAGCGCAAGCGAAAGGATGCCGGTGCCAAGCACGCCAGTGGTTAAGCTGAGAACCGAACTCGCGGCGCCGCCGCCGAGCACGCCGTTGGCGAGGCCGCCGACCAGATTGGGCCCGAGCGGGTTCGAGGTTGTAGAGCCCGAACCTGAACCTGATGATCCGCTGCTCCCGCTCGACGATGTTCCTCCCGTGAGAGAGCCGGTGCCCAATTGTACAGGTGAGGTCTCGAAGATTCCGGCTCGACCTTTCGCGCCAGTGGCGCCGCCGGCGAGCTGGGTGCCGATGTCGCGCAGGAAGTTGCGGCTCGCGATTACGATGCGGGCTTCGATCTCGACCTGCGGATCAGGCCGGTCAAGCCGTGCGATCATCTCTTCGACGACCTGTACGTAATCGGCAAGGTCCGTGATGATCAGGCTGTTGGTCCGCGGATCGGGCTGTATGCGCCCACGCGGGCTGAGCCGGCTGTTGATGATGGCGAGCAATCCGCCGCCGCCGGGACCGCTGGAAGCGCCGCCGCCGCCGCCCATGCTGCCGCTGGATTTCGTCGATCCAGCCCCGAGCTGGCCTGAGGCCCGCGCGTATTTCAAGTGCACGATCTTCGTGGCGTCGCGCCCTTGGGGGCTCGCTATGCCTTCTGTGCATCCTAGCCGCCGGCGCAGTCCGCACCGGCGCCCAGGACAAGCCAGATCAGTCGCAGCCGCAAGGGGCCAAATCCGCCAAGGAGTATCTCGGGCCGAGCGCGGGTTCGATTGGCCCGTATCGTCCGGCTAATCGCGACCCGTTCAAGCGCGTGATCAAGCCAAAGACAACGAACAATAAGTTCGAATCGCGCCTGCTGGGCTTTCCGCCCGTCGAGGTGCGGCGCGCGGAGTACATCCAAAAGGTGAGCGTCGCGCACGCGGCCGATCGGCCGGAGCCGGACCCGCTCTCGCAGTATCTGGTCAGCGAACTCGAGGTCAGAGGCATATTCCGTGATGAGCGGGGCTACGGCGTCTTCGTTAAAGCGCTGCCGACGGGAACCATGTTCTTTGCTCGCAACGGCACGCACGTCTACAACGGCGAGGTCATGCGCATAGCAGCCGAAGATGCGGACTCGGCCAACCCAAAGGTGCTATTTCGCGAGATCACCCATATGGAAGATGGCAACGGCAAGCGCACGAACCAGGAGCACGTCGTAGCCAAGGTCCCCGGCGGCGCCGCGCGGTAACGCGAAGCCGGGTGTTTGAAAGACGGACTCTCGCGCGTGGCGCCTCCGAGAGAGGCGCGACGGCTTGTGCTGGATAGGGGCCGGAATATAATCAGTGCTTCAACGTGGCTGGCGGTGCGCCAGGACGCTAGCGCTTCTTTGAATCTTGATTGAAACGAAACGGCCTGGCAGGTGCGGGAATTGAGAAGGGCCTCCACATCGCCTCCACCTTCAGGTTGAGCTCGCTGGTCGGCGCAGAGCCGACGGCCCGACGTCATATCGGCAGACGAAAGTTAGACGAGGGGAGATGAAAGTTATGATCGCTAGGAGGCTTGTCGTATCACTGGTGCTCGGGGCGCTAGTGAGCAACGCAATGGTATTCGCTCATGGGCGCGCCGCCATCGCGGCTGGCTCAGGAGGAGAGGCGTTTACCCTGATGTCGCTCAGGCACGAGACCGAAGGGGCGCTGACGCGAATCTTCGTCGAGTCCAGCGCCCCACCCCTCTACACCGTATACCGGCCGACGGATCGCATGATCGTCGTAGACTTGCCGGGTGCGGAGGGTTCCCGGCTCGCGTCGGAGTATGCGGTAAAGAGCGCGCTGGTCGATTCCGTGCTCGTGCGGCCGTCCCACTTTGTCAGTGGGGCTGGCGGAGCGCCCGGCCGCGCCGCCACCAGACTCGAAGTGATGGTCCGGCCCGAAGTTCACGACCGCTCGGTCACGAACGGCAATACCTTCATTCTCGAGCTGTCCGCCGATGCGAATGCAGCCGCGCCGGCGAAGGAGCTCGCCAAGAGTAACGAGCCTGCCGCGCCGCAGACGAAGGCCGCGTCGAAGACCGCCGACTCCAGCGCGCCTGGCGTATACGTCTATCCGAGTCCGGCCGGGGCCCGCAAGCCCGCGGCTGAGGCTCCGGCAAAGCCTGCCGTGAAGGCCGCAAACGAACCCGATCGAGCGCAACCACAAGCCAATGTCTTGAAACCGGCGACCATAATCCGGGCGGTCCGCTCAGAGACCGCGGCGAATGGGGTTCGCATCGTTGTCGATGCCGACGGCGCGCTTCAATTCAAAGACTTCGTTCTGCCTGATCCGTGGCGTGTTGTCGTCGACATCACCGGCGTGCGCAGCGCGGTCGGCAACCGGGTTACACCTGTCGGCGCCGCCGCGGTTGAGCGCCTGCGTGTCGGTCAACCCACGCAAAACACGGTTCGCATCGTCCTCGATACGCGGTCCAAGGTGAACTACCGGGTTGTGCGTGAGGGCGCTTCGCTGGTAATCACGGTTGGGGATGTAAGCGCGTTGCAATTCGACAACGGAAAGGCAGCCGGAAAGAGCAGCGTTCAGCAGAGCGCGCCAAGCCCGCAGGTCGCGGCGCGACCCGCGGAGGTGCGCGAGGTCAGGGTCGCTGGGCAGCGCGTCGAGAACAAGAGCCAACCCGCCGACCCGGCTCCGCCCGCGAATCTGCTAGCCCAGGCCGGCAAATCGGCGCAGCCGAGTCGCTACACGCCCGTGCCGACGCCAGCCGCGCCAGCAACCAACCTCGGGGGAGCGACAGTTCAAGGCGGCCAACCATCATCCGGCTCGCGGAGCTTGCTAGATGTGCAGCGCCCGGGTTCGCCGCTCGCGGGGAATCAGGTCAGGCCATCGAAAGCGCATCCCGAATTAGCGATGTGCGAACCCGGGTACGCCGGCGGCCCGATCAGCTTTGATCTGCGCTCTGGCGTCGACATCCGCGATATGATGCGGTTCATTTCGCAGCAATATGGCGTCAATTTCATTTTCGAC
>Ga0207112_1036_pt1 | contig 34981 bp, 28 predicted proteins | sample Alteio_BWMinHeat_72_FD_153549 | JGI IMG/M metagenome (GOLD analysis project Ga0207112, IMG submission 153549) | Enriched cells from forest soil in Barre Woods Harvard Forest LTER site, Petersham, Massachusetts, United States -... | ecosystem: Environmental > Terrestrial > Soil > Temperate forest >...
TGTCATAGATTGCGGGGGGCCGGAAAGACGAGGCAAACAGAGCCTTGAAGATCATATTTGAATTGAGCGAATAGGTTGCAGCCACCCGCGGATTTATCACGGTAAACTCGGTATTGCCAAAACTGTTGTAGTGATCCAGACGTCCCCCTCCCGTTAAACTCAAGCGATCCGAAACTTTCCAGTTGTCTTCAGCGAAAGCCGATAATATTGTTCGGCTACTATTTGGTGCTACTTGTAGTGTATGGTCAACAACGAACAGCGAGTCTTTCCAAATAAAGGTGTCTGATCTGGATTGGCCTTCAATCTCGCCTTTAACTCCGTAGACAAAACTATGATTGGCCACACTGTATTTATGCAGAGATTCGACATAGTAGTCATAGTTGTAGTTATTGTAACCCGTGGGCGTGCCGTATTGATAAAAATTTTCAAAATAATAATTGACTGCCCCAGAGGTTAATGTCCACTTGTCGGATGGAGAATAAGTGATGTAAGTGCTGAAAACCTTCCCCTGATAATTGTATGGATTCGAGCTTTGCGAAGCCAAAAGCCCTGATAAGAAAGCATCTTTATTAGTCACCTTATACCAACTTCCTATTTCTAGTTTGTTATTGGGTGACTTAAAATTGATCGTAAAGTTCGAAGCGTTTTTTGTACCGTCACGCAGATCGGAAGTAGATCCGAGGAAGCCGCCATTGCCCGTCGGCAGCCGATGCGCCTGACCTTTGTCGCTGTATACCTGGAAAGACGAACCAATGTGCCATCCCTTGGCCGTAGTTTTTCCAAACTGGCCTGAGACTTTATTGCTTTGTAAAAAATCCTTTGAATTATAGCCTGTGTTCACCTGAATTTCTGAGCCCTCCATTGTCTTATCTCGTGTAATAAGATTAAAGGTAGTGATGGCGCTCCCTCCCTGAACAGGGGCGGGAGAGGAGCTTACCTCAATTCGGTCAATATTCTCCAACGTAAAATCCATTGCTACAAACGGACTACCAAATGTCGTTTCACTAAACTTATTCGCCCCATTATATAAGATCAAAACCTGTTGACTGAAATCGGTATAAATTCCTCGACTAAAATAGAATTCTCCTCTGTCATCATATTTGAACGAATTTGGGGTGGCATCCATTCCTGGTATAAAAACATTTAGAACATCTTTTAACGTCCTTGCATTCATATCAGAAATTTGTTGTCTGGTAATGACCCGAACTGTACCTGCAGACTCATCTAAACTTTGCGCGGTTTTGGATGACACACTCACCGGCACATTCAAAATTGCTTCAAGTGAAAGGTTGTAAATGGAGTCTATTTGGTTACTTTGGGATAAAACTAAGGTTGAACTAAACAAACCCAGCGCAAGAAGAATTACTTGCTTTGTTAATTTTAAATTGGCGGCTAACTCACCTTTCAAAAAGAAACTTCGATTTTGCATTTGATTTATACTTTGATTTTGATTTTGACACGTTGCCAAAATTTTGCCAGATTAATAATCATGTTTTTGTCAGGTTCTAAGAGAAACGGTAGGCATAGTGACGACATTTCGTCAATGACCGAGACGAAATTTCAAAGAAGTCAAAAACTTCTGATGCATTTCTACAGTGCAGCTTTGAAAAACGCGACTTCTGGAATAGGGCATTTTAACCCGATTTCTTTCTGATTTGTCAACGTTATCAAATTGTTGAAATTGGAATTAACCTTTTGGTTATGAAAAATATGATTGGCACTATCCTTCTATATAATGTATTGATTCAAACGTAGAAGCTTCGAATGTTTTACACATGCAATTTTGGCAATAATATGAAAGGCAACATCGGTTCGATGCGTTTGTTACAACCTAAAATCGAAAGACTAACTAGTTAGTTACCCGTCAATTTTTTCCAGTCATGATGCCGGAGGTTTATCCGCTGTTTCACTTTCTCATAGTTCTCCCAGCTGTCGATAACGTGGTATATGGATGGCAAAGACTTCACCAATAGGTCGTCGTAGTCAGCGCGGTACAGACCGCCACCATAATAGTAATATGAGAACAAGTTGCCCTCCAGGCTAAATAACTCATGACCTAAGTATCCATCCCAAATCTCACTCAATATGGTGCAAGAAATTTCTTTTCGTTTAAACCGGAAGATCTGTCCGGCAGCTTCTTCGCTAAAATATTCTGAGTACAGGCTTGTTTCAATCACCCAACCAAGGTACATCCCGATGTGGACATATGCCTGCTCGATGGGCAACGAATCCGGAAAATTACCTAAGAAGTGGTTCTTCGCGCTGTCGTAAATAGTTTTTTGAATGTCGGCTTTTTTTTCCACAGGTTTCAAATTAAATGATGAATTTAAGTTATACGAATTTTTGTGATCACGCAGTTGTCAGCAAAGGCATTCAAAACTTAGGCCAGAACGAAGGCCTTTTAAGAGGCCATGACAATCGGTTGGTTCATCTCTTGTACGATTAGTGTCGCCTGTATGAGCGGAGAGGACAAAGATTCAACTGAGCCATCTACTCACAAGCAGCTCTTTTTAGGCTCACCATATTCGACTGCAAAATCGGACGTTCCGATTACACTCACCAACGCCCACCCCTTTGGCGTGAACAATCCGTCTACCGCTTCCAATCTTTTGCTCCGTAAAATCAAAAAATGTTCGAGAAAAAAATACATAAGGAGGCTGCTCATAGGATATTGTCTTAGAACAAAAGGGTATCTGATTTTTTGAAATATCACACCGGTTGGTTTGGCTTTAACGAAATGTCGTTAAAGAATCTCGCTTTGTCTTTCAAATCCTCCCAGAAACGGGTTATCAAAACTGGCAACATTTTCGCAAAGAGGGCAAACATTGAGAATAAAAAAGCAAAACATTTAAAAAAATTGCCAAATGAAGAGATTGAATTTAAAAGACCTTTCAGTATCGCAAAAGGTCACTTGGCTTGCAGCCGTTGCATTTGTCACGCTGGCCATTGTAGTTCTGGTTTTCTCGATCAATCAAGTGGTGAAAAGTAAAAACAGAATCACTGAAACGGTCACCCGAAATCGTTCCCTCGGGGCCATCGAAAAAATAGACAGAAATTTTTATGAAAGATTCGGTGACGTGCAGGCATTTGCCTACAACCGGCTCGCCCTTCAGATGGTCGACAGCGGCAAAGCCCTTGCCGACGGGCAAAATTTCATTAATACCATGATGACTTACTATGTGCTGTATGACCTGATGATTGTGGTGAACAATGAAGGAAAGGTGGTGGCATCAAATACGGTTGACAAGGCGGGCCTTGTTGTTAATACGCAATTTTTAATAGGACAAGATTTCTCAAACGAAGGGTGGTTCAAGATATGTATGTCTCCGCAAGGCCCAGAAGGTGGAGCCTGGTATTCTGATTTTATTTCGAATTCTCAGGTAGGTCAGGTGTATAAGTCGGCGGGTCAGGGAATGGCGTTTGCGGCGCCCATTAAAAATGACAATGGGAAAGTAATAGGTGTATGGTACAATTTTGCCAGTTGGAAAGAAGTGACTCAGGGTATCAGAATTGAAACCGAACGCCAATTAACCCAAGCATCGTCTAGTGCATTTGTTATTATCACAGATCAACACGGAACGGTGATTGATGCTGCTGATGAAAAATTAATTGGCATCACGCGAGTGACGGAAAGTTCTTTTGCAGAGGGAGCATCATTTCAGCTTGATGGGCGTGTTGTCTCTAGCGAAGACTATATTTTAGGTGTGGGCAAGAGTGTCGGCGCCTACACCTACAAAGGAAACAATTGGGTTGCGATGACATTTTACCCCAAAATAAAATTCTCATTCGCCATTCTCTTTTCCGAATTGTTAAGTTTCATGCTGATTGTTTTCATCACTCTGGCTGGTTGTATCATAGCTTTTTTATTTCTCTCAAAGAATATTTCCCTCAAAATAATCGGTCTACAGAATATTGTGAATACACTCGGGCGAGGTGAATTCATTGAGATTGCAAAGAATGGCTCTAAGGACGAGATCGGGAAAATGACAGATTCGTTAAAGTCGTTGATTAATAGCTTAAGTGAGACTTCAAGATTTGCAAATGAAATCGGGCAGGGCAACTTGAAAGCAGATTTTGAACCGCTCAGTGAGAAAGATGTGCTTGGTCATTCGTTGTTGGCCATGCGAAGCAACTTATTGAAAGTTGCCGAAGAAGACTCCCAAAGAAACTGGGCGACTCAAGGGCTCGCAAAATTTGCTGAGATCCTGCGGAGCCAAGATGATTTCCAGAAGCTGGGCGATTCAATCATCAGCAACTTGGTGAAGTATGTCAATGGCAATCAAGGCAGCCTGTTTATTACAAACGATGTTGACGGTCATCCTGAGCACCTTGAACTTCTGTCTTGTTACGCCTGGGAAAAAAAGAAATTTCTGGAAATGAAGATCGAAAAGGGCGAAGGACTTGTAGGCCAATGCTGGCAGGAGGGAGAACCAATTTACTTAACCGATGTACCTGCCAAGTATATAACCATTACCTCTGGACTAGGCAAAGCAACCCCCACCAGTATTCTTATCGTGCCGCTCAAAGTGAATGAAAATATATACGGCATCGTTGAGGTTGCTTCGTTCAAAGTGTTCAGACCGCATGAAAAAGAATTCATTGGGAAGGTGTGTGAAAACATTGCTGCCGCAATATCCGCGGCTAAGATTACCGATCGCACCAAGCGCCTGCTAATCCAAACTCAGCAACAAACAGAAGAGATGCGTGCGCAAGAAGAGGAGATGCGGCAGAACATGGAGGAACTCACTGCTATTCAGGAAGAAATGGGTAGAAAAGAAAAAGACTATTTAGCACGCATTAAAGAACTTGAAGGCCTTCGCGTAAATGGACATCGAGTTTCTGGCTCAAATGGTTTCTCGAAATCAGATGTTGGCCAAGTAATCACAGACATGTAACACAATGAAAATGGAGCGCATAAAAACAATAGGAGTATTCTTGATTGCCTTTGGAGTAAACTTTGTCTCGTATTCTCAAAATCCCACAAAGATTCAAGAAGGTGATTCTACTAAAAAGAAAGTGCCATCATTTGTCCCCAAAGATGTTCAGTTATTGGAATCGAAAAATGAACCTCTTGACGGGCAAGTCGATGAAGAAAAACCAAAAGTGACCCTTTCGGGATATATCGACTCTTACGTTCTTCACGCCTTTAATAATCCAAAATCAGGTACATTGATGGGAAATCCATCTGTGTATGGAGGCGCTCCTGCAGGGCGCGCGTTCGATCGCCTCAATGACCAGTTTTCCCTTGGATTGGTACAAACCAAGTTTACCTATTCCGACAAAAAATCTGATCTGGTAATTGATTTGACGTTCGGCCCGAATGCCGAGCTGGGAAATTTCGGTAACACGCGCACAACTACATTGTGGACATCCCCCAATAATTACCAATCTCAAATGATAGGAACATCCGCTGCGATTAAGCAAGCCTATTTTACTTATAAGGCCACCGATAAACTAAGTTTCACGGCAGGTCAATTTGGAACTCATATAGGTTACGAAGTGATCGATGCTCCAATTAATTACCATTATTCGTTATCCAATCTTTTCAATAATGGGCCCTTCTATCACATTGGTGTAAAAGCGAATTATGCTTTGACGGACAAGATAATGATTATGGCAGGCCTGGTGAACAACTGGGACAACCTGTTTGATAACAACTCACAAAAATCAGCGATCGCTCAGGTGTTTGTTAACCCTGTCAAAGGGCTTAATATCTACTTGAATTACATCGGTGGTTACAGTGATGACACTTATCTTTCAACATTGGCAACTTCCAGCGGAAAAGCCTTCTTGGAAAATTATACCCGTCAATTGTTTGATCTCACCACGGGGTATCAGATCACCACTAAGTTTTATGTCGGACTGAACGCTGCTTATGGCTTTTATAACTTCAAAGTCAGTGGAGCCGATGCCGCCGCCATCGTGACAACCTATGGCTCAACCAAACCCGGATGGGGAGGTGTAGCGCTCTATTCCAATTATGCCTTTAGCGATGTTGTCGGAATTGGAATGCGGTACGAATATTTTGACGACCAAAACCATGTCCGTTACATTGGGACAAAGAATACATCGTATACACTTACTGCGCCAGTAACTTTGGCAGATGGTCATTTGATTATTAAGCCTGAATTGAGAATTGATATAGCTGCCAGCACTAAAGCTGGTGAAGTTAAATACTATGAAGATAAATCCGGAAATGGAACCAACTCTCAGCAAACTTTTGGTGCAGCCTTTATTTACAAATATTAAATTCTTTTCATTTGAATTCTTCGATTTTTGACTGACCCATTATGAGAAAACTAAGATTAGTTTCAATTGTATTGATCCTAATTACTCAGGTAGCCAATTGCCAACCTTCTGTTCTTGGAGAAGAATCGAAAGGGGTAGAGTTTTCGGATATAGTTGTTGCCGACTCTTTGTCGAAAGAATTGTTATTTCAAAATGCACAGGAATATGTCAGGCTATTGAAAAATGACGATGAAAAATTTGAGCTCCAATTGAAAGACTCGATTACTGGTAAACTGTGTGGGCAAAGCACATTTTTTGTGTACTCATCACAATCTGGCATTTTGAAAAAAATATCGGGAGCGATTAGTTATTACCTTTCTATTGAAGTGAAGGAAAATAAATATCGTTACCGTTTCAATGATTTTAGCTTTCATTATTACAAACAGGACCGCTACTTCAACATCGTTGAGACCGGAAAGGTTAAGAACCTGGGAGATTCACAAGCTTCAGGTTGGCAAAGATTATGGATGAGGCATAAATCCTTAGTCTATGTAAAAATGCAGAATCAAATCAAAAACCTTAAAATTAAAATGCTGGAAAAGCACAAAAAAGATAAAGAGAAAAGGGCGAAGATTGAATGGTAAGTCTCTGAAAACTCTAACATCTGAGTCGTGATTAAGCCTTGACAGATTTGCAATCAAGCCCGATTCAAAAATATCAAAATGAAATTGCCTTCACGGTGGTGAAGAAGAAAGAAATTATACATGAAAAGAATAGAGAAAAGTATTGAATCGCTTCTCACGTCAATTTTTGGAATAATGTTCATTTCGATTCTTTTATTTATTTTTCTACTTGGGGCCTTACATCTCCTTGTAACCACAATATCCAGATTTTCCGCCCTAAATGACAGACGATACATCCAGAAAAACGTTATTTAGAAATCTATACAATTAATAAATTTCAGAGAAGCAGAATGCGATATTCCCGCGAACGCCTTATGCGAAAAAATTACTATGATCAATAGTGAAGGGGAATTATTATACGATTGCCTACGGTATAAAGACTATCTGGCTTGGTATTCAAATCGTTTTTAAGCTTCAAAAGTTTTACGCGAAGAGAATTATGTAACAGCGATTCACCTGAAATTAGTTTATCCATGAGCGACGGTACGCGATTTCGATCGTCACAGCGGTATTTGTTTATATTCAACAAACGATCTGACGATATCTAGCGAATGAGTGTTATACAATAATGCTGTTGGCATCATGTCAATGTATGCGAAACCTATTCTGGTAGCAAAGTCAAACAGCATCTATCAATCAGGTCTAATATTTATCGAAATCCATCCAGACCACATCGAAATTCATTGCGCTTTTGTAAAATGGCCTGTTTATGATTTGGTGATGTGTTGGTAAGGTTAGGTAAAAAATGTCTCGATCGAAAAGTTCCATTTAATGGCCTCCGTTGATCCCTTGCCCCTTCATAGTTGATTTAACCTTTGGCATATAAATTGTCCTTGAATTTTATCTTGCAGCAGGCGGCTGCAGGATAGGTCATTAGGTTTAATAGTAAAAACCACGGTCGGTAGCCGTGGTTTTTCTTAATTTAACTTCCCAGCAACCGCTGTATCCCAGAATTGAATTGCATCGCACTCCAAATGAGTTTCGAGAATTCCATTTTGTAATAATTATTCCGAAAGTATCATATCAAAGGAAGTTTTTCACCTTTCAAGGGCAAGTGTGTTGTGTGTCCTTTGTATCGTAATTCAAAACGATGTGAAAACAAAAATAACACTGGCGGTTGCAGCCATTGTGACCATTTCACCTGTACTGTCGGAAAAAACACGCTGTTAGAAAGTGATTCAACAACCTTAAAAACAAATACCATGACAAACAAAGACAAAGTTGTGGCTAGCGAAACGAAACGCGAACGTAAGTGCAAGTGTAAAATTCTTAATTAAGCAATCAATAACAACTAAAACGTAAAATCATGTCAACTAAGAAATCAAAAATTGCAGTCATTGGTCTTGGAAATGTCGGTAAGGTCGTGGCAGCTAATTTAGTGAAAGGAAATCGCCAAGTGATCGTGGCTACTAAAACGATAGAGGACGCAACAACCATTGCTAAAGAACTTGGGAGTTTAGCTACCGCCATGGACGTAGGAGCTGCGATTAAAGCAGCTGACATCATCGTGTTAGCTGTGTTATTCAGCACTATTAAGGAATTCGCCGTGAAGTTTTCTGCACAATTGGAAGGAAAAATTGTGATCGATCCATCTAATCCGATCGCGCCTGATGGGAGTGGTGGTTTCAAAAAAATTATTGGTGAAAAGGAATCGGCAGGACAAACTATTGCGGCAATTCTACCGAAAAGTGTAAAATTGGCGAAGGCCCTTGGCTCTCTTAGTGCCGGATCATTGGCTAGTGCTGCCAGAAAAAAACCGGAAGCAGCCGTTCTCTTTTATGCCACAGACGATGACGCCATAAATAGAAAGATCGAAGAGTTAATTAAAGACAGCGGCTTTGAACCTCTGCACATTGGAAAAATTGACCAGTCCATCCGCATCGAAGTATTTGGCGACCTGCACGAGTTTGGTGGACTTGGTAAGACGATTAGCGTTGCCGATGCAAATGCCAGGATATAATTAATTGTTAGCGGCAATTACCCTCGGATAAATTCTCAGCTATGGGTCACTTTGGACAATAATATTTCTGACATTTTCTATATGCACAGGTCATATCAGTTTGTCAGCATAAGCAACGTCGAGCCTGATCCCGAGCTGTGCTAAACTATTATCCTAATCAGGTAATGACCTTTTTATTTGTTAGTTTTATGGAGGTGTAAGAATATGACCCACTCAGTGGATCTAAATGTCCAGCAAGATCAGAATACTATACGTGGACGACGAAGAACCTAACACCGTCGTCTTTAAGGCCGCCTTCAAAGGAAATAATTTTGAAGTAACGACCACCGAAAGTGCTTCGAGTGCATTGGCGCTCCTGGAGAAAGATAAATTTGATATCATCGTTTCAGATCAGCGGATGCCGGGCATGACAGGTGTAGACTTTTTTACGACCGTTAGATCAAAGGAAATTCAAGGAGTCAGGATCCTCATGACTGGTTTTGCCGATAATAACGTAATGATGGATGCAATCAACAAGGCTCATATATTTTACTACTGCACAAAACCGTGGAAAGCAAAAGAATTAAAGAATATTTTCTTAAACGCTATTGAGTTTGCAGATCGCAAATAGTTGAACGATTGTAGCGGGGAATTTGGAATTCTGACTAAAGGATCTACGGAACTGACTAATAATCAAATTAGTTATTCATATAATTTATCTTATTTTCAGACATTGACGGTAAGCACATTACATTACTAATAAAGTACCCCCGTCTTGGAAAAGAATAGGGAAATGGAATCATAACGGATCGGAACGGTTTTCTCTCAATTCGTTTGCATTTTTCCGTTCACGTTGACCCAATGGACTTTATTAAAGAAATTCAATGATGAAAGGAACAGCGTATTTGTTACTGCTGCTCACGCTGATCTCTTGTGCTGAGAGGAAAACAGGTGATACGACTTTCGAAGGCGTTTCGTATGTTTCCATGCAGAAAGCATTTCACGAAGTGCCGGATAGTGTACAACTTGGGGTTTACTGGTATTGGATTTCAGGTAAGATTTCCAAAGAAGGGGTAATTAAGGATCTGCAAGCCATGAAGAAAGCCGGTATGAACCGCGCTTTCATAGGGAGTAACATTGTCGACAGTGGCAGCCCGTTTGGCAAGGTCAAAACATTTTCAAAAGAATGGTGGGACATACTGCATACGGCGATGAAAGAAGCCACCGACATGGAGCATAGAGGCCTTCACAAGTTGGTTTCATTCAATGGTCAACAAATTCGAAAATTCCGGACTGAGTGATCATTCTTTTTAGCGATCTTACTTTAATCTTAAGCGACTGGTAATGAGCACGTACAGGTTGGCGGTCACCTTCAAACGGAAAAAATTGTTCGTCCGCGGAATTTCCACGCTCGGCGAACAGAAAACCTGGAAGCGAAAACAGAATTAGCGCTTGCTGATACTCGTCAATTTTATAAATTCGTAGTTGTTTCAATATTGGAACATCAAAGTATGAAAAACTCGTGGAATTGCTGGGTCAATTTTACAATTTTAATCATATGAGGAAATTGAGTAGGGGCATCCTGTTTCTTATCCTACTCGAAGGAACTTTTGTTTTGAAGAGTTTTAGTCAGAATTATTCTATTGTACTTTTAAAAAAAGAAGTTAGAAGAAGCAAAACTGAGGCTGAAAAAGCGACCGCCTATTGGAAATTATCACGCGACTACGTTCGCGTGAGGTATGATTCGGCACTCTGGTATGGGACCGAGGCGGTGAGAATTGCAAGGAAAAATAATATCCCAGAGGCTCTTGCCTGGGGATTGTTGTATACGGCCAACGTGTACCAGCAGCAAGGCAATTTAAGGTTATGTTTCGCTAACATTGAGGAGGCTCGGAACCTTTTTTGTAAACTAAAAATATCAAATCCCGAATGGGCTGAAATTTATACTGTTTTTGGGGCTTCGTTTTATGCCGCCAACGACAATGATTCATCTTTGCACTATTTTATAAAAGCAAAGGAACTTGCTGACATTCAACAGGTAAATCCATTGATCGGTATTGGCCACGTTTACATGAGGACGGGTTTGTATGATACAGCAATCCTATTTTACAAAAAAGCTTATGCCTTATCGAAAGATGAAAAATCAAAGGCTCGCGCTTTTGCATCTGCAGGCCAAGCCTTTAAGGAGATTAACAAGTTAGATACTGCCGTTTATTTGCTAAAGAAAGGTCGGTTGTTGTCAGGAAAGATAGGAACTTGGATTCTAACAGAACATATCAATAGGGCGTTAGCCGAGGTCTATCTTAATTTATACGACATGCAGGAAGCAAAAAAGTTTGCCCTCGAAGCTATCAAAATAAGTGAGTCTGTTGGGTCTGCTCAAAACCAAGCAAATGGATATAATATCTTGGCAAAGATCGCCTTTGAAGATGGCAATTATGGAGAATGTATAAAACAAAGTGAAAGGGCCAGAGAAATAGGAAAAAAGGAGAAGCTTGAATATGTGATCGCTAATGCATGCTTCAATTTATTCAAAACTTCACTGGTGATGGGTAATATGGCGGAGGCCACAAAATATGAGAATCAGTTTAAATCAGCCAACGAGGCAGAAAGTGAAAAGGAAAACGGTGAGTCGGTAATTCATTATCAGATACGATATGGCGCACTTAAGAAACAGAAAGAAAATTTTGAGTTGAAGAACACACAACTGAAAAATGAGGCAGTAATTTCTCGACAACAAACAGTTACCGTTGTCATTGGCGGCGCATTGCTGATTGCTGTTTTGACCGCTATTTTTATGTACAGAATGTATATATTAAACAATAGAAATGCTGAGACACTTAAGAAAAAGAACGGAGAAATTGAAAAACAAAACACCCTGATCGCCAATGCGCTTAAAGACCGAGAGGCTGCCCAAGCCATACTCGTTCATTCGGAAAAAATGGCTTCACTGGGTCAGCTTATGGCCGGCATTGCTCATGAACTTAACAACCCAATCACTTTTATATCGGCGGGTGCCTTAGCCTTGAAAAGTAATCTTTCCGAAATAAAAGAACATTTTCATTCATCTAATAAAGATTCCGAAGCACGAATTGATAACAAGTCAGCCGATGAAAACGGAAAACTCGGTGACGAATTCTGGCAGGAAAATGAGGGCCTGATAAAAGCTGTTTTGGTTGGGGCGGAGCGCACAACAAAAATTGTGAATAGCTTGCGCACATTTTCTTATGAAGCTCCTGATGGATTGCAACTAGCAGATTTGATTGAATGCCTTGAGGCAACTTTAATCATGCTACAAAGTGAAATAAAAAATCGCATTGAAATTAGCAAAGATTATCGCCCCATACCATTGGTTGAGTGTAACATCGGGGAGATCGGACAGGTGTTCATGAATATTATTAGTAATGCAGTTCAAGCTATTATTGATAAAGGAAATATTACAATTGCCACGGGTTTAACTATTGATAAACATACGGTATTTATTTCGATAAGAGACTCGGGGATAGGAATTCCTGAACACATAATAAATAGAATCTTCGACCCATTTTTTACGACAAAACCTATAGGAAAAGGGACGGGGCTCGGTCTTTCTATTTCCTATAAGCTAATTGAAAAGCACCATGGTAGCATCGAGGTTCATAGTTCCCTTGATAAGGGAACGGAATTCATTATCAAAATACCCGTGAAAAAAGTCAGTGATTAACTTAGGCGCTTTTAAATGCACTGCCGGGTCAATCCATGTCCACCAAATACCTCTTCAAGATATTCTTCGTTGCCAACGAATTTCTTCGATGAAAACATTTTCTTCTATTTTGGAAACGACTCTCTGAAATTTAGGGTGGTTCTCTAAGACAGCTACCATTCTGTCACGATAGTCCACTTTCGTCTGGCGACTTACACCCTTGACAGGCTCTTTCTAAATGACGAGACGAATATGGATTCCAATGCTTTGATTTAATTGAAGAGAATATCATCTAATGGCATAGAAATTGCCATTGAAATTCATCTTGCAACGGGCGGTTGCAGGAAAGTTTATTAGATTAAGAGAAGCCACGGTTGGTTACCGTGGCTTTTTCCATTGAGTAATTTTGAGATAACCGTCTAAAATGAAAAAATGAAAAGAAAATTAGAACAATATTTTGTGTCGCCTATTATCTCAATCCTTGCAACAATATTCCTTTTGATGCTTTTATTGCTCTGTGCCCTGAATCTGCTTCTTTCAGCTGTAAGGTTTTTCTTTGGCCCCGTCACTAGCAAGCCCCCAAGAAAATTATTATACAACACATAAGAAATGAAGAAAAACCACTTTGACAAGAATGATCAAAAGCCTACATTATATAAAGTAAATCCTTGATGGCATTTCAAATTCTAAAAGCTAAATGTATCTATTGGTGATCCTTCATCAAACGAATTTGTAAAATCAAACCTAAGGCAACTAATCGAGTACATTGAGGGAGCACGAACATTTAAAAACTCATTATTTCTAATTAGAACAACGTCCCTTCCGTCATCAAAATTTGCTTATGAATTCTTATTAGTGCTCCTTTTAAGACCGAGAAAACTGACCCTCAGTGCGAATGAAGTAAAAATTTAATTTGCTAATCAAAACAGTCGAAATCTTCTGTTTTTCTTTATGAAACTATGTTGGGACTTGCTGCCCTGTCTGGTTGTTCTGTTAGTGTTGCCGTATGAAGGGCATTGATAAACAGAACCGCAAGAAGTTACTAAGAAGGCTGCAAGAAGCAAAAGTAAAATTTTGTTCATAGTTTAATTGGATTATTTATAATTCATATCAAATCATTTGCCAAACCGAGTTTAGCGATCCACTGCTGAGATTGATTGATAAGGCTGACGTTGTCGTTCGGAATTCTTGAAATAGAAAGAATTTGGTGTTTTTATATCACGTTTTTTTTGCGCACGATCTCGAGGTTTTGGCTGAAAGCGAACACTGTCTTCCAGTTCTGGAAACCCTGCTTTGAAAGAAGGGGCCATGGGCGGTAAACTCGTGGACTGAAACAAAAATTCAACTATGCTTAAAATCTAAAGAAATGGTTACACCGTTTTTTTTGGACAAAGGTTAGGCGTTGTCTGTTGGGGTGCAAAAATTGGAGTGTTAATTGGCTATCAAAATCAGAAAAGAGTTATCATAAAACGAAATGCAATTGTTTTATTTACGGCATATCGTTAAGTCTATTATTCCTTTCACTCCTCACATCCGAACTAGCGAGAAATAAGCAAAGACCAAAGCTGGTATAATAGTTGACCTAAGACGCCTGACTTCTTCCCTAAAGTTTTGGACTTATAGATCAAGGAAGTGCAACAAGAATGTAACATAATCTAATTCAAGAAATTCTTCATGAGCAATCAATTAATTCCGCCAAAAAGCCGAGAAGAATGGCAAAAAATGATTAACGGTGAAATACAGCACAAGTATCGGAATTTCGCACTTCAAATGAAGCTCACTCAAATACGGAGGGAGGTTAGCGAAAATAAAATGACAATGGACGAGGCTGTTGATAGCATTTATCAATTGTGCGCAAAGTATGCCGCGGCAGTTAAGGGTGATTTTAAACAAATTTTTATAAGTTGGTAACCTATGGAAAATAAATTACACACATTATCGCAAGCAATTGAGCTTATAAAAGAAGGAAGATTGTTAGTCATAGCAGGTTCTGATGAATTGCTGTCCCAACTGCCGAACGGTAATTGGATTGGCGGTTCAAATCCTTATCTATTGGATATAGATGGAGGAAAGCTAAGCGCAGATTTATTGTATCTAAAAGATTTTTCAACTCTGGCAGAAGACAGTAAGGTCATTATTTACGATGAAGCATCAATCGATCGCATAACCACTGACTCTTATGAGAACGGAGTAATTATAACTGTTCTTCCATTTTTTGCCCCTGTTCATAAAGCCTTTGGATTGAAATCCCCTGAGTTTCAAAACCAGTACATCAACCCGATGATAGGATGGGTGAGTGGAACACCATGGAATGATGTGGGAAGGGTTTCGCCAACGGTGTATCATGGAATCAAGAGATTCACCGACAAGGCTGTTACGCTGCATTTAAAACTGAGGGAAAATCTGGTAGGAAGAGTTGAAATCATTAACGCATACGAGCAGGGGGATGGCGATGAGATCACCTTTGAGCAGGATGGTTTTGACAACTTGGAGTGTCTTGTGAACAAACGTAAAACAAATATTTACGAGTACATGCAGCAGCGCAATACTTGGTCAACTCCTTTTGTGGCGAGTTACAGCGGTGCCAATATCAATGTGGGTGTGCTCCCCGACAATGAAAACAAAAGAGCATTGTTTGCCGCTCCAGTTTTCAAAAATACAATTTACAAATTGGCGAGAAAGATAGATGAAGATTATGTAAAGGTCTTTTCGCAAGAGTTACTTAGAAACAAGAATTCAGATATCGGTTATTCATGCAGCTGCCTCTTCAACTATTTCAATTTTGGCCTTAATGGTAAACCCATTCCGGGGTTTACAGGAGTCTTCACTTTTGGTGAGGTCGGCTACATATTGCTCAATGTAACCTTCACCTATCTGATCATTGAGGAAAGAAGATAGTTTGCTGTTGCAGTAGCAGTTCAAGGCCAGCCCGACCCTACAATTCCCAGGACAAAGGTACGATTGAAGCTGTAATAAAGATATTGGGGGACAAATATTTGAGCAAGCATCCAGGCTTTTTGGGAGACGGATGGGGGAGTACCAGGGAGGAATTTAGGCTCGAGCCTGAATTACCTTACCGCCTGCCAGAAATCTATCCGCTGTATTTTCTTTGGGAGGCGTGATTTCTTTCATAGACTATCATTTTATTTCTTGTCTGAGCGGTGTTCATTCGCTTTTCTACGAAGAAAATATTCCCTATAAAAATCAAACGAACCTGTCGTGACATATTTCGTACTAAATAGGTTTTCTCAAGAAGATTCATTGTCGTGAGAATCATCCAGAACCGTGAGAAACTTGAAGTAGCTTAGAAAAGAGCAATTCCAAAACGGTCTGTGCGCAAACCTTGAATCCGCATTTACTAATTCCTCTATTTCCTTATTCCACTCTGAAAGTAGAAATGTCCAACCCATTAATTGCCCGAAATTCCGAATATTTCCTAAACATAGATGAGGGAAAATATAGCCGTGGAATTGATCTACCTTAATCTTAATCCCTCACTATCAACTATTCGCCTTGGTCATCAGCAATTTGTTTGTGAAAATTAATCTTGAACGTCGTCCCATTCTTATCTGAGTTAATCTCAACGCCTCCGTTATGGGCCTTTATGATCTGGTAATTAATGTAAAGTCCAAGGCCAGTGCCCTTGCCAATTGGTTTGGTGGTGAAAAAGGGGTCAAATATCCTACTTGTTATGGATTCATCTATGCCACCTCCATTGTCGGAAATGGTCAGCACTGCCTTGTCCTCTTCGCACACCCCGCTTATTTTAAGTCTTCTCAAATGAGGCTCCGTTGTGCTCATTGCGTCAATCGCATTATCGATGAAGTTGATAAACAATTGGCTGAGTTGGCTCGGATTTCCAAGTATGAATATTTCAGAGGGTATTTGAATGTCCGTTACAACTCTGCTCTCTTTAACCTTGTTGGCGATAACTGCAATCGCTAAATGGACGGATTGCAATAGATTTGTCAAAAGAAATTCATGATTCTGCGGACTAGAGAAGACTTTCAAACCGTTGATGATTTTAGTGCAGCGTTCTACCCCCTCTACTATGGTTTCCATATTGGTCTCGATTTGTCTTCTTCTCTCATCGATCAAGTCATCTGATGGATCCGCGCATAATAAATCATTCAGAATTCGAACACCACCGCTAATGAAATTCATTGGATTATTAAGCTCATGGGCTATACCGGCAGTCAGCAATCCCAGAGACGCTTGCTTTTCCTGCTGAATCATTTTGCCTTGCATCAATTTCAAACGATGAATGGATTGTTCAATCACTAGATTTTGATGCTCAATTTTTGCGTTTTTTATTGCTAGCTCCCTTGAAGTCCTTCTTACCTTTAAAAAACACCAAAAAACGAACAGCAACAAAACGATTAAAACTGCAATCAGCAGCAGCATCAACCACTTCGCAGCAACAGCCGCGTCACGCTCTCTGAGGCGTAATTGATTTTGTGCCCTCAATAATGAGGCTTCACTTTCCTTTTTCTGAACGAGTAAATGAGTTTCCAACAGAAAATTCTGAAGGGTCCTTTCTTTATTAAGTTGAACCAAAATATGTTCATTGAGCTGCTTCTGGTATTCCAAAGACAGTTTCATATCTTTATTTTTCTCCGACAAGGATGCTAACCCAGTCAAAGCTTCTATCAATTGAACGTCGGCCTTCAGTTTGCCCGCTATCCGATATGATTTAAAATAGAATTCACTTGCCTTCTCCATGTTTCCCAAGCTATCGTGGATAGCACCCATCGTGTTGAGTATTCCACAGTAACTTCTATTTACGCCAAGCTGCTCAAGCAGAAGCAAGCCAGACTGATAACGTCGCAACGCTTTTCCGTAATCTTTTTTCAAAAAGGCTAACTGGCCAAGGCTGGCCAACACCGCTGATTTTCCATCTACAAATCGAATCGAATCAGATAACTTCAGGGCATTTTGAAGGTATAATTCCGCCAGCGAATAGTTCCTCAAACCAATGTAAGACCGTGCCAGATTTTCAAGGATGTAGACCCTGAATTGCTTGTCTGCGTCGTTCGCCAAAAGCTTCAGCGCCTCCAACAAATACTCAGCAGCAAGCTTACACTCACCTTTGTCCAAAAGCGCATCGCCAATATTATTTAAGGCTCTGGCGCGCGTCTTATGAACATGATCCTTCTCATCGAACTTCAACGTCTCATTGTAGTAATAAATGGATGCATTTGGATCTCCTGCATACCCGATGGCTTTTCCCAATGCTATGCAAGCAAGCGCGGCATATTTATAGTAGCTTTTCTTTTCTGCTATAGCGCGCGATGCAAAACCATGATTGAGTGCTTCGCTGTATTGTCCCTGATCAGAATATGCCAGACTCAAGACAATATGTGCCCGACATTCAATAGAGTCAATTGCATTGGCCTCGGAAAGCCGAATGCATTCGGCTCCGAAAAAGAAAATGCTATCACTGTTTTCAAGCTTTCGGTACAATTCGCTTAGCAATAAATACGCGTAGGCTTTGTCGGCTGGAGTGATTTTTGAGATAGCGATAATTTTTCTTAATGCTGACCCCGAGGTAAATTTTTGAGAGTAAAAAATTTCAGCGTCATAACGCTTAAGTTGCAAAATTACTCCGTCGTTATCATTTAGACATGACGCAACCTTAAGTATCGACAGTAAGAAAATGACCATGCAAAGGAACTTGGATTGATACTGTGGCGCTGGGCATGAATATTGTTCTTGTCGGATTTTGAAGTTCTTGGCCGTGCTGAATTGAGTCATGTTACTTTGCGAATCTCTCTCTCAGTGTTGGGAATGACAATCGTGAACCGGGTCCATGAACCCGCGTTGCTTTCAGCTTTTATTTCAATATTAGCCGTCATGCAAAGCTTCTTTACTATGTATAGGCCCAGTCCATTTCCTGTTGACCGCGTTGATCCCCTAAAGAAGGGATCATATATTTTATCAAGTAGCGCGTTAGGAATGCCGACACCATTATCTTCTATGCTAACGATCAATTGACCGCAAGCATTTAAAGAAGAGCTGTTGATTTTTATGTACGAATTGCTCTCAATTCGACTAAATTCAATTGCGTTTTCGATTAGATTGTCCACAATAATTTGCACGGTCAATCCGTCAAAATAATGGCCTTCGTTTTCCACTATTTCGCTTTCGACTCGAATCCCTCGATTCGAAATTTCTTTCTTGAATTTATTGGTGCTTCTTTTTATGATCTGATCAATATTGCTTGATAACTCTCGCTCGACAAATCCCCTTGTCCCAAAACTGAGCTGCTCAATTTTTTCCAATGTGTGCTTAAGACGGCCAATAACTTCCTCGATCTTTCCTACGTAAATCTTAGCGTTTCCATGGATTTCGGTTTTTAATAAATTAAGAAGCCCAAGTTGAGTGGCGATGGGTGCCTTTAAATCATGGGACGCCCGGTAAAGAAAGACTTCGAGCTCCTTGACGGATTCGGAAAGTTTGTGAATCAAATCCTTTTTGCCTCTAATCAGTAAATAATGCTCGATGCTCTTTAAAAGAATGAGTTTAAGTTCATCTTTCTTCCAGGGTTTGGTGCAGTAGTAAAATATTTTTCCTCGATTGATAGCATCGACGATAGCTTGGCTGTCTGAGAAACCTGTGAGAAGAATCCGGACACAAGAATCATCAAGGGCATTTATTCGCTCTAGAAAATCGACTCCATTCATCTCGGGCATCCGCTGATCAGCAATAACAACTTCAAAATGATTGTTTTTAACAGTGTCAATTGCTAGTATTGGAGAATCAGCAATGGCAATGTCGAATTCTTTTTCGAAAGTCGCTCGAAAGATTTGCAGATTTCTTGGCTCGTCATCTACGTACAGTATTCTAAATTTCTTTTCCATTGAGCGATTTGCGACATCATAATCTAAGATGATAAAACTAAGAGTGTTTCCTGAAATGAACGCGCACCATCCTTGCCGCCATCATTGTGCCAGCTCTCAAATAACTGATTATTTGAATGTTATGGAACCAATGGTCCGAGCATATCCGATATTTCGTAGGACTAGAACGATATTTCGTTAAAGCCAATTTTACACGGCCATTCAAACGAAACCGTTTATTAGGTCATGCAGTTACGTTTAAAAACTGCTCGTAAATTATTCCTTGTTCACTGAAATAGGGCGTTAGCGACTGCATTGGTTGGTCAATTGATAATGTATCTCTACTCCATTATATATACAGTATGACTTTTTCGTGTTTCTGATATTCTCCGCCAGGTCTTCATGCAGTTAAGTCATCGAGTTGGCGTGGTTCGGTCATCTATCTTGTACTTTCACACCGACACTATATATATTTTATATATAGTATTTCTTTAATTCTATTCTGCATTTGGCGATTTCAAGGCCATTGCGTGCTCAGGTTAGCGGTTACTTAAAATTGTACCTTTTGCCATCTTTTTCCGGTTTTTCGAAAATAGAAATGTACTTTGAAAAGTTCGATTTCAAAATGAATTCAAAAAAAATAGCAAATTTCTTCCCCATTAGCCTTGGAGTGAAAAAGTGCTGAAATCCCGAGAATCTTCCCGAATAAATCCCGATTAGCAAACAAGTGAATTGTCGCCTAAATGCGTTTCATAAATGGAACACCTAATTATAGAAGGACCGCGGAACTGCCCCGACTATTCACCACTTCTATTGGCGCCAGATCATTTTCGTAGGGATTTAGTGCTTCCTTAAACCAGTTAAGTCTGGTCAGATAATCCAATAGCGTTGCCTTAACGAAGCTTCGAATGTTTCCTGTTCAGCTTGGGTAAGTCACGTTAGGTCTCATCCGGTTGCTTTCACTTTTGCATTATAAATATGCCAATTGATAAGCCTACACAATGTAATAAAAGAAGCCAGTAAAATAAAAAAGCTGGTGAACACCACCAGCCTTTTCGACTAAATTTAAGTTAATCCGACTAATCTTTTTTCTTCTTCTTTTCGTCTTTCTTTTCTTCTTTCTTCTTCTCGTCTTTTTTCTTTTCCTCTTTCTTCTCTTTTTCCTTCTTCGGTTTTTCTTGTTGTGCAAAAGTGCTGACAGAAGTTCCACCGATTACCAAGGCAAGTACAAGGGCAACTCTACTAATTGTTTTCATAATTGTATTTGGTTTTGTTGAAGATCAAAGTTAACAGGAAAAGAGTATTGAAAGGAACTATAATCTTAGATTCTCGTCATAGTGTACCCGACCCTGTACTGTTCGTTGTGGGGATTCTCAATTTCAATTGCTGAAATAAAAAATTTTGGGTCATTCTGGCCTGTCAATCCAAAGGCAAATTTTTGAAGAGTCCCATTTTTCCAATCAGTTTCAATGGTATTCTTTTCCACTACGTTAAGTAGTAAGTGACTCTTAAAATAACCGTTCTCAATCACCAAAAGCCTTTCTTGGGGATTGGAAAGATATTTCGGGAACAAACTCTTCGACTCCATATTGTTATTTGGTTACACTAATTTAATTCAAAATTTAATGGTATAAAAAAATCAGCCCTCTGTCTGAGTTCTGACTTTTTTCCATACAATTAATCTAATGATGATACAATTTCAGATTTGTTTTGAGAGCAAGCAAATGGATTCTAAATGAGTGCAACGATTTTGATTTTGTGCAAATATTTGTCAAGATCATCTTTCGCAGCTTGGACAACATTTATAATCTTGTTCTCAATATAATTGTAATGGATTTCGTAAAACTCTCCCTCCAATGCGTAAAGACTGACTTTGAATTCATCAAGTTTAATAATGGCAAAAATAAGTCCCGTCTAGTAATGCCTAAAGATGTAATGACCCCGTAAGCCGTCCAATTTCCGCGTTTTGAAAGCGATCTGCAAAACTGCCTATATTTGATTAACGTTTTCACGTTACCTGATTTCGAATTAAGCAAAATTATGAATGACATTTCGTTTGAGTCCCTGAAGAAATTCGCGCGGCTTTCAGGATTTTTTTATTTAATAGTAATTGCCGGGGGGTTGTTTGCAGAAGTGTTTGTTCGTGAAGCAATGGCTGTTTCAAATGATGCAGTAGCAACAGCAAATAAAATTCAAGCATCAGAAATGTTTTATCGTTTAGGCTTTGTTGCAGATCTGATTAATCTTATTTGCGGGTTACCGGTAATATTATTTTTTTGGATTTTATTTAAGCGATCGCATAAGTACATTGTTACACTGGCAATATTTTCTGTGATTATTTGCAATGCTGTTGTCGCAACCAACCTATCGAATCAACTTCACCCTCTATTAGTATATGGAAACGCAAACTACCTACAGAGTTTTCAACCTAATCAGTTGGCGGTATTATCTCCCATGGCACTCGAAATACAATCACAAGGTTACGCGATTGGGTTAGTCTTCTTTGGATTTTACTGTGTGATTATCGGTTATCTCATTTATAAAACTGAATACATTCCTAAACTACTCGGAATACTATATGCCATAGCGGGTGTGAGTTATATTCTCAACAGCTTTATTATGTTTCTTTCACATGGATTTAGTAACCCATTATTTCCCTATATTTTATTCCCTGCTTTTATTGGCGAATTATCGGTTTGCATGTGGCTTTTGGTCATGGGAATAAAGGAGCATGTAGCTGAAGGAACCGTGCGTTTAGATCGATAATTCGCATCGGTCTGCGCATCACATATAGAGTCAAGAGCAGTTGGGTTCTAAGTGCACACTTTGAGCCATCCATCAGAATTCCCAATGTAGTCTGGTTCCAAAAACCGAAACCGGACCTCGGTCCCGATTAAACGCAGGATTGGTTACAAACTGATAGTCCAACGTGAAGTGAAAATTTCTTAATATTTGAAAGTCGTAAAAAGTTTCCAGGACTCCCTCTGGGCGATAGTTCAAATTACCATCGCCACTGAGCATGTCAGTACCACCGACTTTTAGAAATTCTTGGTTTTTCATGGGAAGCGCCGCTCACAATATAAGCAAAGCCGAAGGCATCATTAAGGCGGTGCCAGTCATTACCTTTTATGTTCACACCCAGCGATGCCGACCAATTGGCATCCGAGAAAGTCCACGTTTCGTTATGCCCGTCATTCCAGCCTAAACGAGAAAACAGAAAGTAGTTTTTTAAAAATTCCTGTTCCAAATTCAATCCAAAGCCGTATTTGTGACGGAAGGCTCGGGCCGCTTCTGGGATAGTCACACCAGCTCCCGAGCCAACACTTAGGTCTGGAGGGTTAGCTTTGAGGAGAGCAGTTGCCACTTGGTAACTTGCAAAGTTGGCTTCATCGAGCCAACTCAGAAACCGAATCGTTCCGGGATGAGAATTTAAAGTAAACCATCGCTCGAATTCCATCATCATTGCCCATGACTTTAGGAAAGGACCGTACGCTCCGCGATGCGGCCAGGTGAGAAACTGGTCATCTCCTGTGAAACCATTCTTTTCTTTTGGCATTTGAAAAAAGCCATATCGCAAAGCCCATTTCCTCTGATTTAATTCGACGGCGGCCCCAGTCGTGTATCCGATTGTGTTTTGACCGTAGTCCCAGGTGAGGTTGCCCATCATCGCCCAATTCATAAACTGGTTGTGCTGGTCATGCGCATAAGTATTGTCATCACAAACGTCCAAGGGGCTTAATCGGCCAATAGTAAAAGTCAGCCGCGAGATATCCTGTATGCCTGCGAGCGTGAGGGGACCATCGGACACTACCTCTTGCTCACCACCAAGGCCGATCGTTTGACGAATGAACAAACGGGCAAATGAGAAATTGGGATTATTAGTACCGTATTTGTACGCATCACCATTTGGAAATGCTTCAATACCGTAGGTTTGGGATAGGCCGAAGCCTTGCCATATCAGAAAGTCCATGTGCGCTTCGGCACCTTTCCATAGTCTGGCTCCAGCAAATAAGTTAGCAGTTATTGTTTCCCGAACCTCACCTGTGCTGCTCAGGCTGTTCGGGCCAGAATACTTGACGTGGAATCCGCGATCGCCTTGAATAATGCATGTGCTTTGTGCGTGAAGATTCCATCGTTGACGCTTGAATGTCGTAATGACGGAATCCGAAGGCCTTTCATCGAAAACTCTGTTGGTAATAATTGATTGAGCTAATGCCCCTGAAACTAATCCGGTAAATAGAATGGGGAGGAAGGATTTTGGTGACATCTTCTGTTTCTATCAGACACTCGTTGGTCAATGTTTAGACAAACATACTATAATTAATTAGAATGATGTAATTAATATTATTAGACATATCTAAGTATATTAATCATAGCACGATATTTTCATATCTTTATCGGAAAGTATCATATGCCCAATACCCTTTCTGAGGAGAATTACCTAAAAGCCATATACCATATTGGTAGGCAAGGAAATGACAAAGCAAGTGCAACGGCCATAGCGGAGGCGCTGAAGAACAATCCAGCATCAGTCGTAGTCATGATTAAGAAGCTGGTTGAGAAAAAGCTAATTCAATATGATAAAACTAAGGGAGCTAAACTAACTGAGAAGGGGTCAAAGGTGGCCTATCTCGTTGTGCGTAAGCATCGTCTTTGGGAGGTGTTCTTGCATGAATCATTGGGATATCAATGGGACGAAGTCCATGATATTGCGGAGCAATTGGAACACGTCCATAGAGATGACATCGCTGATCGGCTCGATAAATTTCTGGGGTTTCCGGAATACGATCCTCACGGAGATCCGATCCCAAAGTCCGATGGAAAGATGCCTGTGATACCCAAAAAAACACTGGCTGAAGTCGAATCCGGAAAATCGTGCAAGGTGTTTGGCGTGAAAGATACGTCCAGCAGCTTCCTTCAGTACCTTCACCAATTGAATATTGGGATCGGAACTAAATTGAAAGTAGTTGAAAAAATCGACTTTGACGGATCAGTGAATTTGGTCATTGGTGAAGACAAAAAAGCTACGGTTTCAAAAAAATTCATTGACAATATTCTTGTCTCCTGAAAAGCTCGGTCGTCAAACTAGTTGCAGTTATAGTATTTGCGACGGCACACATCGATATCCATTTTCAGGTTTTTGACAATTAGTGTTAGAAAGAAAATTAAGAACCCCCTTTTCAAAGGCCGCGATATGCATGGTCACCAGGGTGTGAACATAACTTTCCTGACATGACCTTAAAAGTACAAGACGAGTCTCAGAAATAATGCAGGATAAAAAATCAAATTCCAATACAAGCTCATAAAACCGCCTAGGCAAAGGAAAAAAATGGCCTGAAATATTAGTGCTTGGCGACCTATAGCGATATCCGGATCGGAACTAATAGATAGCGATTGCGTTTCACAAAACGAATAGGTAATTTCAATGAGACGTTCGATTTGAAGAAACATTCACTATGAAAACAAAGATCAGGTTATTGGTCCCGATTTTTCTAGGAATATCGGGTACGTTCGCATTCGCGCAAATAGAGAGTAGTGGGATCTATTTAAAGGCAGGTGATTACATAAATCAAAAATTGACTTTAGCCTGTAACTGCAAAACTGAGAAGCAAAAAATAATAGCTGAAGTGATGTTTCACCCCAAGGAAATTGTGGTGAAGCGCAATGGTACAACCCACAGATATCTAAAAGACTCTGTTTATGCCGTAAGACACTGTGATGGTTCAATCATTCGGATATTTGATAACTCAGAATATCATCTCATCAACCCCAAGGAACCAATAATGATTTATAGAATAACTTCGGGTGGTAGCGGTAAAGGAAGTGGGCCTATCGTCGAATATTTTTTCAGCAGAGATCCAAAGAGCAGGATACATAGTTTGACGATTTTAAATCTAAAGAAGGCTTTTCATGACAATGTGAAGTTTCTGGAGGCTCTTGAAATTGAATTCAAATCAGATGCTGAATTGAGTGCTTACGATTCCTTTAACAAAATTCATCGACTAAACCACGTTTATGCTCTTAGTTTGATCAACTGAGTGATCTAAACCGAATTCTAGTTCGGGTCTTCGTGCTCGTCATTTATTCTGCTACATTCTTTAGAATGTTGAGCAATTCAAACGACCCTTTAACTACAATTTTTTCTCGATAATCGCTTACCATGTCATTTTTCCCTTCTATTGAGACATAACCATCATCTCTCGCACCCGTAATTATTTCCTTCAATTCGTAAACATGCTTGACCGAATCTTTTTCAATGAAGACAAAAGTTTTACCGTCATAATTCACAACAGCACTGACCGGTAATGCTAGAACGTTGTTGGATTCGGTTTCGATTAAGGCACTAAAGTATGTTCCGGGAATCAGGTTTCTATCCTCACCGTCAAAGTGGCAATGTACACGCACAGTTCTATCGGGCGTTATTTCCTTGCCGATCAAAAATACTTTAGCGATTCGTTCCTTATTTTCATTTGAGAGAGTGACTCTGACCACCTGTCCAACTTTTAATTTAGGGATGTCTTTTTCAAATACCTGGGCTTCTGCATGAACGTCTTCAGTATCAACAATCCTAAACATTATGTCAATTGGGTTCACATACATTCCGATATTCACATTTACTTGTGAAACAAACCCTGCGATAGGTGAAATTACATTGACGGTATTTTTAATTTCGCCCTTTTCAATTTCAGAAGGGTTAATATTGATTAATTGTAATTTAGCTTTTAGGCCTGCTACTTTTGCTTTCGTGCCGAAATAATTTGACGTGGCTTGCTGCAATGACTTTAAGGCGTTCACATTTTCCTTTGATAAATCGAGTTGCCGGTTATATTCTTGCTCCAGGAAACCAAGTTGACTTCTGCTCTCCAGGTAATCCTGTTGCAGCTGAATGTAATTGGGATGCTCCATGACAACGATCGTTTGACCCTTAGTCACGTGCATCCCTTGTAGCAGCTGGGTTGATTTCACAAACCCGCCTAATGGGGCTGAGATCGACACCAAATTCTGCGGTGGTACATCAAGCATTCCATTCGCTTTTATGTTACCGCTCATCTGTCTTTTTTCAGCTCTGCCAATCTCAACTTTAACTGCTTTGAATTGCTCATTTGTCAGAATAACTTCATTCAACATTTTCGGCAGCGGGAGGCCCTGTTCAATATCTGAATGTCTACTGGGTGAAGAGCAGGATATTGACACCACGGCGACCAAAATGATTGAAATATGATTTGTGTTTTTGTTCATTCTTTATGGATACTTTGGTTAGGACTAGTTTTTTCCAAGCCTGTATGTTATCCCAAATGAAGTATTGATTCCTGAAAATGGCTCGTTGTAATTGGTGATGTATCGTCCGGCTGGGGAATAGTTTTGGACGCCCGTATAACTTAGCGAAAAATTCGGTTTGGAGTAGAAATAATCGGCCCTCACACTTACTCCTATACCTTTGTACACGCGAATTCGTGCACCAACCCCTGCCTGCATCCCTAATGCCGAGGCGGTCGATTTATTTTGGTAGAAATTATAGGAGACCGGTTGACCAGCGTCATTTTGGTCAAGTAGGCTGTAATCTATTTGAGGGCTGGTGGTAGTTGAAACTCCAGCGACAACCCGGTAGTCAATGATTAACCAGTCCAACGCTTTCATAGAATAAACGGGACCTATCAAGAAACTGATGGTTTGATAGCTCGTCACTTTTGCTTCTCCATAAGCAGTGCCATATGCTGCATCCGTTCCGGCCGCTAGCTGATCTGATTTCATCCCATACTCCGTGTATGAGAACAACCCGCCAATTCCGAAGTGAGCATTCAGATAATAGCTACCATGTATCCCAAAAGTGATACCCGGTGTTTTGGCAAACCCTGCCGCGGGATTACTGTAGTCATTCTTGGTAGGATCACCACCCAACCACGAAGCCCCTGTATAGAGTTCTATATAATTATTTGCCTTAACCTGACCGAGGCCTGCGGTGCTTGCAACCAGGCTTAAGATTAGCCCAACTGCAAAATGAAATGATTTATTTTTCATGGGAATAAATTATAAATGGTTTACTTAATATTGACTGTAAAATTCACGTCGAAATCTGATGACCCCGGAGCATAAGTTCCATTCTTTGCATTGGGCTGATGACGCTGGACCACTCTTAACCTTCCTGTGCTGGCCGCACCCGTGACAAATTGAGTAGACAAACCTACCTGTAGTGGGGGATTATTGGTATCCAAATCAGTTCGGGTTACGACCAGATTAAGGTACGGCCCTGTTGCACTGGTCGGTGTACCAGGAATATCGGTCGAAGTATTACTTATGATAAGGTTCGAAGGAGAAATTGGTGTCGGCTGGTAATATTCGAGATGATAGTTTCTGCGGTTGTAAATCTCCTCGGAGACATTCGTTGGAGGGTTCTGGGTTTTATCATAAATCAACAAACTGCAATTGTAGGTTGAATTTGCCGCAAGATTTAAAATTGCCTTCGAAGTATCCGCAGGCAGCGGATTGCCTTTATTGTCAAGCAGCTGTTCCCACTGTGGCGTTTGAACGTCAGCAGCATTACTCACATTGGTCAGCTGCAATTGAATGGTGGTGAGCGCCTCGTTTGCAATAATCGGAGCAATTGTTTGTTCGGATTTATTGCACGAATAGAAAAGTAACGCCGATAACAAGAGCATTAGAGTGACAGAGTTTTGATGAATTTTTTTCATAGATTTTTTGTGTTTAATTTTTTAAAATAGAATTCTCATCCGAAGTGTTATATTCCTTCCTAAGTCATCACAGAAATAGCGGAACCGATTTAGGTAGTCGCGATAAGCCGCATTCAACAAGTTGGTTGCGCCGAGATTAAAGCTCACCGTTTGTTTTGCCACATGGACGTTGCACCCGATCGTCGCATTGATTAAATAATAACCTGGTGGCGGTGGTGCGTAGTCGCTGTTTGGTGGCACTCGGTTTTGCCTGGCCACATACATATGGGAAGCTGAAAAATAGCACTCGGACACATTTCCCCATTTTCCAAGTTCAAACTTGAACCCATTTTCAAATCGTTGTGGTGGAACAAGGACCAAGTAATCGTGTAGGGTCTCATTATAGGCGAAAAGCAACGCCGTTTTAGAAAATAAGCTCAACTTCGGTGTAAGGTTGTAACTCAAGTTCGCATCTGCACCGCGATATGTTGCGTTGACCTGCGTATAAGTGAACGCCGGAAAGGCACCCCTGATAGTATGGATGTATTGAAGAGCCGGTTTGAGAAACGTGTAGTGGTTGATGACATTACTATAACCCTCCAGTTGAAGATGCACTCTGCTGTTGTCATAAAGAAGAGACGCAGTCAGATTATAAGACTGCTCTGGTACGAGGTCTTTGTTTCCGATCTCGAAGGAAGCCGCACTCTGGTGTACGCCATAGGAAAACAGCTCGTTGACAGTGGGGGCCTTCCAGGCTGTTCCAAAGTTTCCAGTGATTGTAAAGCGATCGTTAACCCGGTAAGAAGCGCCGACTGTTCCAACGGGGTTACTGAAGTGGTAGGTAGGAGTGATCTCTTTAACTGTATTGCTGTCCAGAGTATAAACCCTAAGCCAGCGATAATCAAAGCGGGCGCCAGCCTCAATTGTCAGCTTGTCTTTCGTCCATTTTTCAATGACAAAAACTCCACCACCATAATTTCTAAAATTGGGGATTAAGAACTGGAACTCTCTCACATTGCCCTGAGTAATAAAACTCCCTCCGACATTTCCTGAAAAGTGGCCAACGTTTCGCTGGGTCCAGATCAAGTCCGCTGTGTGAGAAATGATCCGCAGGAAAAGCTCGGGGTTCAAGGCTCCGCTCAACGGCACATAGTCGTATTCCGATCTTTCATTTTGCTGACGCGCACCAACAAAATCCAATCGACCGCCGCGAGGTGCGGTATAGTAGGCGCTGATCTTAACCATATCATGTTTAACTGTTTGATAAGGTCGGTCGATGGAGTAACTAAAATAAGATGGAGTAATAGGCGTGGGTCTCTGTATCGCTGCGATTACGTCAGCAAGGGTCTCCGCATGTGTTCCGGTAAAAATTCCAAGCTTGGTATCGAACTGACTGAAATAGATCTCACCTCCAAACCGTTCCTTTTTGTATCCAATAGTGGACGAGAAATTGGTTTCGCTGAACCCTGTGTTTTCCAAGAAATAGTTTGACGTTCGCGCGTTACCACCTCTTCGAAACGTTCCCTGTGCGCGCCAACTCAAACCTTTCAGTCGTTTATCGAATGCACCGTTCAATATTCCAGAGATCGCTCCCATCCGGCCATTGGTAGCACCGACAAGATTCATCTCGCCATTTATTCCCGGGTTTCTCCGCAAGGACGGAGGGTCAACTAATATGACGCCACCGATAGCATCTGACCCATAGCGAATACTTGCTGCACCTTTAATAACAGACAGCCGCGTGGCAATAAACGGATCAATTTCAGGTGCATGTTCGTTGCCCCATTGTTGTCCCTCAAGCCGAACACCGTTGTTCAGGATAAGAACGCGATTGCTATATAAGCCATGAATGACGGGTTTTGAAATGGTCGGACCCGTTTGTAAGGAATACACTCCAGGAATTTGTTTGAGCGTCTCCCCCAAAGTGGAGCCTCGTATTCTGGCTAAATCTGTCTCATTGATCTGACCAGTTAACTGTGTTGCAATGACATGCTCTTTTTCCCGATCCGCCGTAACAACGACTTCATTCATTTCGGAAGCAATTGGTGTTAAGAAGAAATCGTGAATGGAATTATTGGATAATTCAATTTGCAAAGTGTCTGCTTTATAGCTGACGAAAGCGCAAACCACTTTGTAGCTTCCGGGGCAAAACGAGTTGATTTTAAAACTCCCGTTTTCATCGGCTTCCGCTCCCTTTCTTTCACCGATGACATATATCGTAGCAAGTGGCAATCCCGATTTTGTTGCAGCATCATACACTCGCCCACTTAAAGTAAGCGTGCATTCTTTCTGGCCAAATGAAATCAATGGCAGCAAGGCTAACAGAACAAATATCCTGACAACACCCAACATGAATAAATGGATTATAAAATACGTGAAGCCGAACAACGGAGAATAAAACCAGCAGATGCAATCGCATCAGTGGTAACTACGAATTAAATAAAGGAGGAAATGGGAGGCGCGCGACCCTGGGAATACGAAATTGTTATCCGGTCAATTCTGAAAGAGAGTTGAGACTCACACGAACTGAACGCCGGGCGATCAAAAGTTACAAGCGCTGACGGGATAAACGCATGGTTGAAGAAATCAATGGCACAGACCTTGCAGTGCTCATCGTGTTTTTGCACTCCGGCCGCTCCGTCTTTCAGGGGAACGGAAATGGATTTTAACTCGTGAACATCGTGGTTGTTGTGAAAGAAATTTACAGCGACCTGTGCAAACAGAAGCGATCCTATCAGGAAAAAAGAGGAAATAATATGGAGTGCTCTTGATTTCAAGGTATACAAATATAAAAAGGCTTTGCTTTTTACCAAATCAAACTTTGACCAAGTCATTCTCTAGAGGGTAGTTAAAAACTAATCGTCCCAATCAGCACCTCGAACAGAGTGATGGACGGCTGAATGCACACAGAGTGCCGAAGACCAGTAGCTAATTGTGGCAGAAGGCGCGTTACGTTTATGTCAAATTTTTACTTTCTTAAATACACCTCCAATTCTGCATAGAGTTTATTTGAGTCTTAACTTTAATTTTTAGGCACTTGTAACGGTTATCGATCAAAGCCTAACAACACTTTGGTTGACCCAATACTTGCAGCCGTTTGAACGCGTATTATATAAATGCCTCTGGATTCCTCCGGAAAATCGATGGTATAGGTTTGGTTCAATGTTTCTGGCAGAAGATTATCAGCGACTACGTGACCTAACATATCGTAAACCTGCAGTCGCACCAATTGACGATCCGGTAAGTTGAAAGTAATTCCAACAGGAGTACCTAAGCCACCATAAACCGAGTAAAGTCCGGTTACTGTTGGAGGTGATGGATTGTCATCAGTGAAAAATTCAATGTTGTCAAGGTATAGATTGTTGCCATTGCCATTAGTTGCTACGAATGCCAGACGAATATTTTGCTTACCCGCAACACTATCGAGGTTAATGTAATTTTCTTTCCAATCGTTCTCTGTGGAAGGAAGCCAAGCGAGGTCGGAGTTGGTGTTTGACAATGATGCACCTGCCGACGTGAACAATAATTTACTAAAGGTTACTCCACAATCGCTGGATGAAAACACCTGCAGTGTTTCACTGCCAGTCGACCTGGAAGCGTAGCTTGTTTCGAAGAACACGCTTGCGGCTAGGGTTTTAGAAAAGTCGAGCGTAGGTGAAACCAACCAGGCTTGTTCTCCGATACTGGCGTTGGCATATGAATTAAAAGCCATAGACAAAGATTTATTGGTGTTGGTAGGATCCCAGATTGAACCGGACGATGGACTTATGGACGTCCATTTTCCAATATAATTATCGTCAAAATTCTCGCGAAGGGGAACGATATCGGTTGCAGCATTGACAACAATTGCTGTTTGTAAACTATCACTGGAACTTGTCCCAACTAAGCCATTGGGAGACTTGATTGCAATTGACAAAGTGTTGTTGCCGCTAGAAAATGATATTGGCGAAAGCGTGAAATTGTTTGTTGCCCCGACGCCTAATTGAAATCCGGAAATCAATTCAGTTGTATGTTGGTTGTTCAAATAAACGTCTGTCGTAAAAGAACTAATTGCAGTGTTACCAAGGTTCTTGACGCTAATCATAGGAGATGATGTGGTTTTGCAACTGACTGGTGAAGGGCTGATAACACCATTTAACGCAATGGCCGTGAGAGCATAATTATAAACCGACACGTTATCCAGGTACAAGTTATTGCCATAATCATTGATGCCTTCAAATGCAATTTGGATTTTCTGGCCGAGGAATTGGTCTAACGATATGATGCTGGTTGTCCATTGGGACGATGTCGGGGTAAAAAGCCCGCCGGTCGCTAAGGTGGTGGCAAGTGCACTTCCACTTTTGTTAAATATTTCAACTGGCACTGAATCAAAATCACAGGAAGTAGACACTAGCACTCGGAGCCTATCGTTGCTACTATTGTCAAATTGAGCATAGGCATAATCGAAAGTCAAAGAAGCTACCGTTGCTGAAGTTAAATCCAACACGGGTGTAATCAGCAAGTCGCTTGCCCCTGAGTTTTGATAATCGTAAAAATCGAGGTACATCGCCGTGTTCGATCCGGGCAATGAAACATTGCTCCAAGTAATCAGATTGTCAGGGTTAATAATCTGCCAACTTGGTGGAGTTGAGTTGAAAGGTTCAATCATCGGCAAGGATACAGAAACTGGAACATGCGTTGAAACTGCAAGCGAGTCATTGGTGTGGTTGCCATCAATTCCACCGTTTGTCAGTGAAATCTTAAAGGAGAAAGTGTTTGCTGTTCCTGCGCTAACAACTACCGGTGAGAAACTGACTGAAGTCTCATCTGTTGGTGAAAGGTTTAAAGTTGAAAGTGTTTGTATCTCTTTTGAAGTTCCATTCAAATAGAACTGCACCTGTCCAGAAGTGATATTATTTGAGCCATAGTTTCGGATGACGATTGATGGTGTCACGTTTCCACTGCAAACTGTTGCTCCCGGATTGGAAATGGATTTAATGCCCAGATCGTTTGCTACGGGTGTAGGTGTCAGTATACCGGGCGATGTAAGCAAACTCACCCTGCGCGGGCTGTTATTAATAATTATGTCCATCCTGTCCACCTGGCCTTGTGAAAATATGTTCATGCATGCATCATCGGTATAGTTCATGTAGTTGGAATACATGGTGTGCACGTTGCACTCAATTTGAACTCCCGTCGGGCAGAGTCCATTGTAATTGGTATTTTGAATTGGCGTATCACCAACGTAATCAGTACTCACAGTAGGATCACAGGAATTCACATCTCCCCATACATGCCGTAATCCAAAGAAATGACCGATCTCATGTGTAGCTGTTCTTCCTAAATTGTACTCAGGCAATAAATTAAAATTGCTTCCCCCTGTTGCTTGGGCCGTTCCATAAGCTTGGTAATCGACTACTACACCATCCGTCAGGCGGTCGTTGGAAGCATCTTGCAACCCTTGCAACGTTGACGAAACGGGGAGTTGGGTATAACCAATAAGTCCACCAGTAAGATTTACCACCCAAATGTTCAGGTATTCTTCCGCAGGCCAGTAGCTAAGGGCTTTAAAAGTGTAGTTGTCAGAAATGCTCCACGATGTTTGAGATCCCTGCACCCGCACGATGCCATTAGTTGCTACCCCGTTCGGGTCTTGCTTGGCCATCACAAAAGTGACATTCATTTTTCCAGCAACAGGCTTAAATTCATCTAACGTTTTTGTAGTGTCAGCATTCAGCCTTGGATAGTCGTAATTAAGCACGGGTATCTCTGAAAGAATTTGCTCATCTGAAATATTAGTTCCAGTGCCAATCGGCTCTCCATTGTGTATGACATGTACTACAATTGGTATGATATAACTACTTTCCACGCGACCGGCTTTTGTACCGGTAGCTTTTTGGGCAAGTTTATTTTTGATCCAACTTTCAAATTGGTCGGTGGTCTCTAGAAAGGGATTTCTTTGATGCCGCATCTTTTCGTACTCAACAGTGCCGCATCGGTCCTGTGATTGAACCGCAAGGATTGTACACGTGAAAGCCAATGCAAAAACTACTTTCATCAGGCCGCGCAAGTTAGACCTTAAACGATTTAATGTGAATTGGAGTATTAACTAAAAGGTAAGTTTAAAAAATAGGTATAAAAAGTATATGGCTTTTAGGAAGTGCCATAGCTGGATTTGCGATGATTTCAACAATCGGTCTCATATTTCTCTTAAAGGATTAACACCCATCGAGCGACATGTCGAAATAAGTCTCGATGTCGATTCATTGAAAGCCAAGAAGAGGGTCGCTGCTGAAGAAAGGAAGTCATTCAATTTTTAAGAATCGTTGCGTAAGCTGCGCCGCTAAGGAGGACCCAAGCCAAAATCAGAAGTATTTGGTGTTGATCAAATTCATTTTTCTAATTTCGATCCTTGTTCCATTGATGGAACATCGAAGTATAAAAAACTCGTGGAACTGCCGGTGGAAAAACAGAAAACTCGTGGGAGGTGCCGAGGAAAAAAATAAGGATTAAGATTAAGTGCCAGGGGATTTGAACAAAAGTGTTACGGTGGTTCCATTTTCCAGTTTACTTTTAACCACTACTTGACCGCCCATACTTTCCATGTGAATCTTGACAAGGTAAAGCCCTAAACCCTTGCCCGGTAAAATGGTATTCAATCTACTAAACGGTCGGAAGAGTTTGTCCTTGTGCAAATCTGAGTCAAATCCCATTCCGTTGTCGGAGATCTCAAGGACAATTTGTGAATCTCCTCTTTCTCCTTTAATTAGGACATGAGGTTGATTATTATTCCTGTATTTAATGCTATTGCTAATAACGTTCAACAAAACTGAGTACGCCAAAGCTTCGTTAACTTCCAGTTCAAGGTCGAGGTCAACGTTGTTAACGATTTCAATTTTATTGCTTTCAATGTCATGACTAAGATGTTCGAGCACTCTTTTGAGAAGGGCAGCCACATTTAT
>Ga0207112_1037_pt1 | contig 34885 bp, 25 predicted proteins | sample Alteio_BWMinHeat_72_FD_153549 | JGI IMG/M metagenome (GOLD analysis project Ga0207112, IMG submission 153549) | Enriched cells from forest soil in Barre Woods Harvard Forest LTER site, Petersham, Massachusetts, United States -... | ecosystem: Environmental > Terrestrial > Soil > Temperate forest >...
AGAAATAACATCCAACGATGGCTATACGTCAGGATATGACCCAACCGGATCATCCTCAACAAGAGGCCCTCGGGTTGGTTTTCCATCGCGAGATATAATTCTCAGAAGATTGGATACGTACTATATCATTGGTCCCGACGATAGGGTTTATCTCGCTGATCGATCGAAAATAATTAAAAATTTTTCAAGTCAACGACGACTGGTGACCAATTTTATTGATACCAAAAAAATTAATTTTAAATCGAGGAACGATTTGGAGCAGCTGATTGCCTTCCTCAATTCGTTGAATAAGAAGACGTAGTTTCGACTCGCATGCTTGCCACAAGTAATCGTAAAAATGCCGCGTTACAGCCGACGCCATAAATTCGAGCGAGGAATCAGTTCGGCAATTTCTCTTAATAAAAGATCTTCACGAGCTAAACATTTTAGCTCGGTGTGATACGATTCGTTCGATTTCAAGTAACAATTATTTCGCCTCAAGATCGGAAGCGAGGAGTGTCTTTGTCTAGGTACAAAATTGGATGGCCGAACCAAGAAGGTGTATTAGAGCCATTAGAAGGGAGATCAAGTGTCACTAACCGACAAAAAGGGAGTATTGCCGATGGGGTAGGGGGCGCTTTATTAAAGTACCCGCATTCAGTTTATGTATCCGGGAATTACGCTTACGTGGCTAGCGGTGGTGACAATGCTCTGGAGATTGTGGATGTGAGTGACCCAAGTTCTCCCAAGCATGCTGGGAGCATTACTGATGGGACCGCGGGCGCAATATTAAATTCGCCAATCTCGGTTTTTGTCTCCGGAAATTACGCCTATGTGGCTAGCAACGGTAGCAATGCGTTGGAGATTATCGACGTAGCGAACCCAGCTTCGCCCATGCACGTAGGTAATATTTCCAATGGGGCCGGGGGTGCCTTGTTAACCTCACCAATTTCAGTTTACGTCTCTGGAAATTACGCCTACGTTGCAAGCAATGGTAGCAGCGCTTTGGAGATTGTAGATGTGACTAACCCTACCTCTCCAGTGCACTTTGGAAACATTTCCAACGGGGCTGGAGGGGCAATGTTAGGAAGCCCGTATTCTGTTTATGTCAGCGGAAACTATGCTTATGTTGCGAGCAACGGAAGCAACGCACTTGAGATCGTGGCACTCTTTCAACCCATTCCTCCTACTGCGGTTGCGGCGACTTCTATATTGCCCAACGGTTTTACTGCCAATTGGAGTAGTATCTCAAACTCCAATTCATTTCAAGTCGATGTGAGCGCCGACAATTTCAATACATTTGTTTTGAATGGGGTGTCCGCGAGTGGTACGACCTTCGCAATTACCAGCCTAACACCAGCAACCACATATCAATACCGCGTACGAGGTGTGAACACCAATGGCGTCTCCGGCAATTCAAATGTTATAATAGTTAAAACAACCCCCGCAGCTCCGGTCCTTAATGCTGCATCTTCCATAACGCAAAGCAGCTTTAGTGTCAATTGGAATCCTGTATCTGGAGCTTTGGGCTATTTCGTCGATGTAGCGACTGACATAGCTTTCGCCGACTTGTTTCTCTCCTATGTTGATCTGCCAATAATGGGCACGTCGCTAAGTATAACGGGACTTAATCCCGGATTGACCTATTACTATAGGGTGAGATCCTATAATTCAAGCGGCGATTCTCCTAGTTCTGATGTAGAGTCAACAATTACCATTCCTTCGATACCTTCTCCAAGTTATACTTCCATTTCTCAGACTGGCTTCATAGTCAACTGTGGTTATGTTCCGGGTGCCTCAGGCTATTTTATAGATGTATCTACTTCGTATAATTTCTCATCGTTTGTTCAGGGATATAATAACCTAGCCGTCTCAGGTACGAGTCCGAGTCAATCCATAGCGGGCATGACCCCTGGCACAACGTATTACGTTCAGGTGCGCTCTTATAATTCGAGCGGAAGTTCACCTTCTTCTTACTCAATGTCGATATTGACAATTTCACCTACTCCCACAGCACTTGCCGCAAGTTCCATTACTCAAACCAGTTTTATAGCTAGTTGGTACTATATCTTTAGCACCGAGGGATATGGATACAACCTGGATGTGGCCATCGATTCTGCTTTTGCTACTATCTTGCCTTCCTATAAAAACTTGCTTGTGGATGGAACATCAGCTTATGTGACAGGTCTAAATCCGGGGACCACCTATTACTATAGAGTAAGGTCAAGTGATGCCTCAGGAACGTCTCCATCTTCACCATCAATTTCTCTTATTACTATCCCCGCCACGCCTGTGGCAGTCGGAGCAACTTCCGTTACCCAAACCAGTTTTAAGTCCAATTGGCTTGATGTAATTAGCGCTAAGGGATATTTTTTGGATGTGGCCACTGATTCTACTTTTTCTAACATTCTGCTTTCTTATAATAATGTATCTTCCAATGGAATTTCAGTGAATGTGACAGGTCTTGCCCCGGGTACAACTTATTACTATAGGGTGAGATCAAATGATGAATCAGGAACATCTCCTTCATCAATATTTATCTCCGTCATTACAGTCCCTGCCGCGCCGTTGGCAACTGTTGCAACTTCAGTCGGCTCTACTAGCTTCACCGCTAATTGGAACAAGGTGAATGGTGCGGCGAACTATCGAGTGGATGTCTCCTTAGACAATTTTAGCACCTTTCTCAATGGCTACAATTCAGCCACAGCAAATGGCGACTCATTAGTTGTCACAGGTCTTAAGCCTGGCACTGCCTACAAGTATCAACTACGTGCCGTAAATGCCTTCGGTGTGTCGACAAATAGCAATGCGGTAGGCGTCACCACAATGGTGGTTGTGACGAATGTGCTTTCTCAGTTAAGCTCGGAGCTGTCACTTTACCCGAACCCTGTGATGGACATACTCTCGGTTGTTCTCGATGGGTTTGATGAGGGGGGCGCCGTTGAAGTATCCGTTTTCGATCTTTCTGGCAAAAGATTGCAAGATTCCTTTAGCCATGGGGGTGCAGTGCTTATCATTGACACTCGCAGTTACCCTTCTGGTTTGTACGTGGTTAGGGTAGTTGGAGGCGGTGCAGCGCGAGAAGCTAAGTTCGTGAAAGAGTAACAAGGGTCGCCAATTACAAGCAACCCCCGCGGTAACGCGACCTGGCAGTAACGAGGCATTGCTACAATCGACTGTGCCAATAATGGAACATCCGTGAAATTAGTCAAAATCAACACTATCTCGCCTTTGGTTCCAAAGTTCGAACAAGGCAGTATAAAAAACTCGTGGCGCTGCCGGAGCTGCTATCTCTGCCGCATCTGCGGCATTGTCTTATGAACTGGTCGATGTCCTTCAAATCAGCCCTCTACGATCCTTGTCAGTTTGTTGATATTCTTTGTCAGTCGGTACTTTGAGTAAAACGTTTTAGCTTGTCGTCGGCTGGCATTATCGATTAGGACTCATTTTTTTTCTGCATACCTCATTCCAAACCCAAATGGGTAGAGTGGGTTTTTAGAGTCGTGAGGCATATCTTCATTTTGATTTAACACTGCGTCTATAGATGAAGGTAATTCAAAAGGTAATTTTCCCGAAGGTTTGAATTGACCAAAGATCAAATCAAGAATGATATCATCCTCACTGCTGAAATCTCCGATTACCGCCTTGCTGGCATTATTGATTTCCGGAAACACGGCAGGCCGCTCAAGATTCATTACGGTAATGGTCGGCTTGGTTTGAATCAATTTCAATAACTCTTCTTTTTCTTTCCGGGGAAATTCAACACTGCCCTGGTGAAAAATCATTTTCTCCACGAAGTATCTGGCTGCGTCAGGGTCGTAAGGAGTGTTAAGTTTTAATATAACAACATCAGCGTTGTTAAGATCAGTGGTTAAACCGGCATACTTCTTTGACTCTTCTTCATTAAACCCTTGCAGATAAATTTTTGTCGAAGATGCCAATGGTAGAATGTTATTGTCATTTTTTAGCAGTACCAAGGACCTGCGCTGGGATTCACGGCCTTTCTCCATAAATTGTTGATCGCCAAAAATAGAAGTACCTACCTCAGATAGGTATGGATTATCGAAAAGTCCGAGCTTGAATTTTTCTTTCAGAATCCTCCTAACAGAAATGTTAATTCGTTCCTCACTTATTTGACCTGACTTTACTAAATCAACCACCAATTCTGGAATGGATTCACCTCCAAACATATCGCAGCCAGCATCGATTATTTTTTTTACGCGTTCAATTGTAGTGAGATTTTCTACACCGTGCGCAGAAGCTGGTTTAGCTACCATCCAAAGAATTTTCTGGTCAGTAACTAGACCCCAGTCGGTACAAACGATACCATCGAAATGATATTTCTCCCTTAGCAATCCCGTAACGATCTCCTTGTTATAACCAAAGCCAACATCTTCACTGGTCTGGCCCATGGGAATTCCATAGTAGGGCATTACTTGTGCTACCTTGGCCGGGAATGCTCCCTTCTCAAAGGGAATCAAATGATAATCAAAATTATTTCCGGGATAGACCTGTCGGCCTGGCGGAAAGTGTGAATCTATTCCATTCTCCTGCGGCCCGCCACCGGTAAAGTGTTTTACTATACACTCTACACTTTGTTTGGTGATGCTGTCACCCTGAAAACCTAAGATATAAGCCTTGGTAAGTTTTGCAGACATCTCGGCATCTTCACCGAACGTTCCATTAGTTCTCCACCAGCGAGGTTCGGTGGCAAGGTCTGCCATGGGCGATAATGTGAGGCGGTAACCAACGGCTAAATATTCTTGTCGCGCTATGTCACCAAACTCTCGCATCAACATGGTATCGCCGATGGCGGCAAAACCTGGAGGCGTGCACCACTTCGAAAAATAAGGAGTATAGATACTCGCTCCGGTGGCATTCGGGACGCCATGCCGCGGGTCAGTGGCATGAGTCACCGGAATACCTAACCGCGTACGCTCGGCCAGTTTCTGGATGTTATTATTCCATGCTACCAGCGCATTGGGTTCGGGTGATTGCAATGTGTTAAAGTGATTCATTTTCTTTTTTACTACCATCTCTGAGTTGGCAAGAAATGCAAGCGAAAAAGGATTTGTGATGGTTTTAGTTTCGCCTAGTTCACCATCATTGCCAATTGCAGTCATTGTAATAAACATGAGACCAGCTTTTTCTTCGAGGTTCATCTGTGAAATAAGATCTTCTATACGGGCATCAATGGGTTGACGATAATCTTCATATACATCCAGCTTTCCGTTTTTGTTCAGGTCGCGGAATGATAAACTGTCAATCAGCAGCGTAGTTGCTTCTGGCCCGAGCTCTGCCATATTTCTTTTAGATGCGATACTTGAGGACACATACAAATAGGCAAAGCTGATAACTATCAGAACAGCCAATGTGAGAAGTGAGTAAAGAAATATTTTGAATACCTTTTTCATAAGAAGTTAGCTACAATTTGATTTTACATTCAATTATTCATTTTTTAATCTTGTTATCCTCTGTCTGGTATCATTTGTGGGCATTAGCTTATTTATTAGAATTTAAGAAATAAAGGTATGCGGAATTATTCTATATTTATTAAATATTAATAAATAATCTCTTTAAGAGCACTGAAATATGGAAACAAACGAAGAATTCAAGGTCTTCTTAGAGAAGGGACATCTGGAGTACAGGCCAAACGTCACCATCGATTGTGTGATTTTTGGCTACCATGCAGGTGAGGTGAAGGTGTTACTAGTGCAAAATAATGTGCTGACGAGGTGGTGTCTTCCGGGAGGTTATATTCGTAAAGAGGAAACCCTTGATGAAGCCGCTGCGAGCATCGCGAAAAACAGAGCCGGGATTGAAAACTTATTCTTGCACCAATTTAAGGCGTTTGGAGATCCAAATCGTAATGATAAAAAGTCGATCGATTTTACCAGGGTGTCAGAACTTGCTGATGTGAACCCCAAGAACCTTGGTTGGCTCGATGGGCCAACGATTACCATTGGGTATTATGCTATCACAGACATTGTGAAGGCCAGGCCGGCAGCTGACATTTTTTCTAGCGAGTGCGCCTGGTTTCCTATCAAAAACTTGCCGAAGTTAGCTTTTGATCATAATGAGCTGGTACGCGAGGCAATGTTTTCCATGCGAATACATCTGTATCATTTTCCCATCGGGAAGAACTTGCTGCCCAAAAAATTTACTCTACGCGAGATCAAAGAATTTTATGAAACCATGTCAGGGAAAGAATTAAATGCATCCAACTTTCCAAATAAATTAGTGTCGGCCGGATTGATTCGGAAGACAAACGAAACACGTCAGATCGGCGCGCATCGTTCACCTTCCTACTATGTATTTAATAAGAAAGTGTACGAAAAGGCCTTGAAGGAAGGATTGGTGCTAGTATGATGGGCGTAAATTCTATCTGAAAAGCGATGTCAGTTTTGGTTCGGTCATTTAATATTGTACTTCGAGCCACTCGATCAGCGGTCGAATCCAAAGATAAGAGTACTGCTGAAACCATTCGTGATTGAATCTGACCCCTTAAATCTTTCAAAGGTGGGAGCCGATCGTTCTTATTACCGATGGTGGTCCCGAAAATTCGTTACAGGAATACCTTGATTCTTTATCGGTCCCGATCACCCACCGAAAAGCCTTACTTGACATTCAATTTTCTAATGCTATGGTTGAAGCTCACAATAAAGTAATCAAATACAACTATCTCTATAAGATGCCAATAGCCAACGGTACCGAACTTAAGAAATCACTGGCGTGGATTCAGAATGATTTCAATAACCGTCCCCATATTTCCCTCAAAGGATTAACTCCAAATGAGAGACAAGAAAACTATATTCTCGATAGCGATTCCTTGAAAGTGAAGAAGAAAATTGCCTCCGAAGAGAGGAAGCAATTTAATTTCAAGAATAGGTGCGTGAGCTGCGAGGCGTAACAATAAAGCCGGAAGTAAAAATTGAAGTTCTACTTGCTGACAAATCACAATTCCATAAATTCGTTAGTTGTTTCAACATTGGAACATCGCCGGCAGTTCCACGAGTTTTTTATACTTGTGCCAATAATGGAACAAACATCAAAATAATTAAAATTTCGGTGTTTTACCGGTCGATACCGATCTTGGGAATAAATCATAGTTGTATTGAACTCAAAGGTATCCTATCACACGGAGCTTAAGTGCTTGGCTCGTGAAAATCTCTTATCCAAGGAAATTGCAGTTCTGATTCCTCGATCAAATTTGTGGCGGTGGAGGAAAGAATCAGCTGACAAATACGAAACCTTTGATTTGAACCTGAGGGCTTGTCAGGACTACGACCTCATTCGCTCGTTTGCCCATGACAAAAAAGCGAGGCGAGTCTTCTCGGCTTATGTCCGACTGATCAAGTTCTACGTCTTGCTTGTTCAAAACATTCCGAAATTCCAGAAACATGTTCATCAAAATAGGATAGAGGTGGTTAAAGTCATTGAGCGTGTAAAGACGTCTTTGGGGCTGACCAATGTTCTGCGAGCTTTCAATATTTCAGTCAGTACTTTCAGGCAATGGAGCACAGAAACCTATACCAGTTGCTTCCATTCTATTGTCAATAAATGTAATCGAATCTATCCGACCCAGTTATCGAGCCCGGAGATCACTAAGTTGAAACAGAAACTCACAAGTCCTCAATATCAATATTGGCCGATTGCTTCAGTAGCTATGGAATGCTTGAGAGACGGATCACTTTCGCTCGCTCTCAATACCTGGTATAAGTATGCAAAGCGTTTGGGAATTATCAGGCTGAGACCCGATCACAGAAGAAACAAAGGAGTCGAAGGTATCCGTGCTACTCGTCCCGATCAAATATGGCATGCCGACATCACAAGGTTTGTAACGAGGGACAATCAGGTGCACTACATCTATCTGGTGGTTGACAATTTCTCGCGGAAAATATTATCCTGGTTCGTCGCTAGCAAAGTCAGCGCACTAATTAGAAGACTGACAATAGGGGAGGCCCTGAAAAGTTTCATTAGTAGCGAAGAGCCGATCGTAATAATAACCGATGGGGGACCTGAAAATTCCTTAAAGGAATACCTTGATTCCTTCTCGGTTCCAATTACACATCAAAAAGCCTTGCTTGATATACAATGCTCTAATTCAATAATTGAAGCTCATAATAAAGTAATCAAGTATAACTACCTGTATAAAATGACTTTAGCCGATGATCGAGAACTTAAGAGAGCAATGGAATGGATTTGTAATGATTTCAACAATCGCCCTCATATTTCTCTCAAAGGATCAACACCTAACGAGCATCATGCCAAAGTAAGTCTCGACGTAAATTCTCTGAAAGAGAAAAAGAAAGCTGCTGCCGAGGATAGGAAGTTATTCAACTATAAGAATCGATGTGTAGGCTGCGCCACTTAACGAAAATGCTCAGCTAAATCTCACCTGCTCGTTGTCAATCCAATTCAATTTTCTAAATTCGATACTTGTTCCATTAATGAAACATTGAAGTGTAAAAAACTCGTGGAACTGCCGTGGCTACCTCTACATTACAATCTCAACCAACTTGATGAAGTTACGCCTGCCGCAAGGAAAGCAATAGTGAAAAAGAAATATGCCAAACAATAGTAGCCGAGTCTTTTGTTTATATTCTCTGGATATTTATCGTACTCAATGAAGAGTTTTTCATACTTTTCTTTTTGGGCGTTATAAAAAATAAACATCACAAGTAAAATACAAAGGCAAACAATGGGAGCCTCAATATATTTTATTACCAATCTGTTTCTTAAGCTGTCGTTAAAGACTCCAGTCAAAGAAATGATGAAAAAGCGCACCGCCAAGAAATGAAACATGTAAATAGTAACCAGTACAATTATCGCAGAAAACTTCCTGAGGGTTTCAGATTCGTAATACTTAAAAACTCTAAAAGGAACATAAAACAGTATGAAATCAAATGCCTTCATCATTTTCCAAGCTCTTGAATGTCCTCATAGGTATTATAAACCGCCCAAGCCGTTGACAACGTCAAAATTATAGGGTTTGCTTTGGCAACAATAAAGAATATGTCAACGCCAACTTTTGCAGCACTTATTGCTACACCCTCATAATCTCCATTTTGCCACTGACTATAGGCCTCAGTAGTGTGCTGATAAGCATCAACAACTCCAGCCACTTTACCTACAACTCCTAAGACTACTTTAATAGCACCAGTCCTGGCAGCTACTTTTGTGAACGCTATATTCTCAACTGCAAATTTGGCGCGTGTAATAACTGCACCAGCATCTAAGGCTAAACTAAATGATGTAATCCAACTGCCATTGTCATTGTTACTAAGCTCAGCATTTATGAGGCTTGCTAGTGTAACAAACTTTTCGGTGGCCACCATAGCACCACTAAATGCTCCTGGGTTATTTACATCAAACCCACTGTTAGGCACACTGCCAGGCCCTGTGACTGTCAGCATCCACAACCCTGGAGCACCGCTCTTGTTTGTTTCAAGGTCACCGTCTACATTGGCATCATATATCGTTTTTATTTGGCCGGCATAGTATGATCTTGCTTGGCTTTCGGTTGCATATTCTTCACCATTATCCTGAACTCCATTGCCATTAGAATCCTGGTAGTAACCTCCATTACCATCTGACCTGATAGGCCCATCACCACCACCTCCACCAATGGCTCGCGCTTGATCCCCTGCTATATAGTCTCCAGGTATTAAAGTTCCATCCGTTATCGGACTTAACCCACTCGGATCATTGAACCCTACCGGATTATTAAACGAATAATGATATGGTGATAGCGATCCGTATTTATCCGCCATCAAATCAACTTGATTCAATCTTCCTAATGCCGGATCATAGTTGCGCCAATCAAGATCATACAATGATGTTGTCGTATTCAACTCCGTTCCGCCATTACCCAAGAAGTTATTCGCCACTGCTCCTTGTCGTGTCCAGGAGTTTGCGGTTTGGAGACCGAATGGATAATACTCGTTATACTGCACTACATTATTAGGGGTGTAACTCAACTTCACATCATCAAAGTAAACATCAGTTTGCACAGGCTGTTCGTTGCTCACGTAAAGATAAGCATAGCCTGCCTGTTTCACGGTATAGCTCGCCGTCATATAATATAAAGTAGTCCCCTTCAGTTGGGCGTATGCCACATCAAGAAACTTATAGTTCGCATCAAATAAGATAATATTCACAAATGCTTTCGGGTCGGTGTTGTCGGTAGTGCCATCTCCAAATCCCAATGCCTCGATGCCTCCCCACGTATTCACTCCTGATGCGGGCGTGCCCGTCTCTCCTTGTAGCGGCGTCGGTAACCCAAATGCCGTCAGTAGCGCGCCCGCAATATTCGCCAAACTGCTCGTGTTGCTCGTCGGTGCATTGTAACTGCCATACGCCTCTATCTTTAATTTATCTCCAGGCAGCACTTGATAACTCTTGCCTGCTCCGATCATGCCCGCATATCCGCCGTTCAGATACTGTGAACTATTTCCTCCGGGTGTATGATTAGCGGTAGCAGAGATGTGGCCGTAGTTACTAAACTGTGATGACTCGGTAGTTTGGTTCGCTGTTTCAAATGTTGCTGTCACACTTTGCGTGGGAGGTGGCGCACTGCTGAATACGATCCGTGTATTGCCCTGATGGTCGGTGATGGCATACTGGTATTCATAAAGACCATTATTATTCACCGTACGCCCTTCCGGCGAACTAAAAAAAGAAAGCACTGCATTGCTATACACAAAATTGCTTACGTAGTCCGTCGTTGTCGTTGTGCTATTGACAGTAGAAGTCATTCTCAATTTCTTTCCAGCCGCGTCGTAGAGATATACCACCAGGTTGCCGTTGTGAAATTTAACACGCGTTGGTTTCCCAAACACATTGTACTTCACACTGTCTATCTGCTTGTTTCCATCATAGTTGATATTACCCTGTGTGTCATACGTATATTCGGTGGCACTGTTAGCCCCGTCATTGTAGCCTGCGAGTTTCGCAGTGGCATCGGTAGCAAGGTCTGTCACCTGATTCATCTGGTTGCCTGCCGAGTAAGAGTAAACAAGGCTGTCGATGGACTGCCCTTTGGAGGTAACCGTGACTCCGCCAGTAGTACTAAGACCTCTCTGATTTTGGTGCCTTACCAATGTCGCTATGTTGCCGTTAGCATCATAGGTCATTAACTCATTCAAGGTATTTGCCTCTTTGTTCCACGCGCTGCCGCTATTGGCCACAAAGGTGGCACCAAGCATTCGATCACTATAGTCATAATTAAATTTGTATGCGCGCTGATCAGCTGCTGAACTGGTTGCTGCTCCAATGCCTTTCCATTTCATCGCACTCACATTTCCATTGTAACTTGGCGTGTTTACCAGCCCACTACTCTCATTTGTATTATAAAGCAACTCCATCCCGAAGTAGTCATTGTTATCATCGTTTGTCGCACTCCCATCGTTGGCTAATTGAGCATTGTTAATCGACATCAGCCATCCCCGGATATTATATCGGTAGTCCACGCTCTGCATGAAGTTGCCATTCACTTCCGCTTGTGCGGCAGTCACTGAGGTGATCCCGGCCCAGTAGGTGCTGCCCGACGTGCCTTTCACATCGTAGCCGGGCTCCATCAATATACTGTTACGTGCAACTACGTTGTTCTCTCCCTTGTACTGCGATACCGTTACATTATCAGCAGTGATCGAGCCAGTCTGCCCATCGAGTGCGTCATAGAGCAAATGCAAATTCTTTTCAACCTGTTGCCCCAACGCATTGTATTTGTATTGTGCTACCATCTGCTCGTTGGCTTCGTTATTGATGTTTTGATAAACACCTATTGGGCGCCACCCATTGTCATAGCTGTAACGTTGCGTCACAGTTACCGTAGTATTGCCGGAGTGCACGGTTTTTACCTTCTGCACTTTCGATGAAAGATTATTGGCAAAATATAAAATACTCAGTTTGTCATTCATCGCCAGGTTCAGGTGGTTGTTGCTGAGCTTTTGAATGGGCCTGTCGAGGTTGTCATAAAAAACATAAGTAGAGAGCCAGTTCGTGGTGCCTAAGATCAGCTTCTTGCTTCCCGTCGAAAGCCCGCGGGTGATTGAGTTCGCTTGTGTGGGCATTCCGCTAAGCTGTGTGGCGTCATAAGAATAATCTGCCGTTCCGTTGCGGTCAAAATCATAATTGTCATAGTAGTTAGCTCCCAATATCACAAGGCCAGTTGTCGGGAATACATTGTTGCTATACCCTTGATAGGTTGCGTTAGCGGTTGCTGTCTCATAATACGGTGCAAATGTAGGTGTAGAATAATTGATGGCATCGAACTGCGATTGCCAGGCAAATCTTGTATTCGAGCTGGAAATTTGACCATAATACGCCGGCCGATTCTTGTAATCATACTTTACAAACATCCACAGTCCTTGCGCCCGTTGAAGTGCATTTTGTGTAAGCACCACCCGGTTGAGTTGGTCATAAACAGTATAAGACGGCTGCGATCCAGGAACTTTATTTTGTTTAAGCCTTCCTAACGAGTCATACGTATACTTATATATATAGTCAGCTATCGATGTGGTATTTGCGTTCAGCGATGTTCCACCTCCAAGTACACTCATCGCCTTCGGTGGTATCTGATAAATCAATTGCCCATATACATCATATACATAATACGTGAGAAGCCATGTAGAAGCATCAGCCTGCACTTGCTTCAGTACGGTTTGCCCGAGCTTGTTTTTATATGTGTTTACCACATGGCCGTTTTCATCTGTAATAGTAGTAACCCACACAGTATTGTCCGGATAATATCCGCTGGTAGTTCCATCTGATTTCCATTGCAATACCGGGTAAGATGATGATGTAGAGAGCGCCAGTACGTTTCGGACGGAATGCGAACTGCCTGGCTGCCATGCAGCACCTGGTGCTCCTTGTTCGGTGACCCGCGCATCTGGTGTGTTTCGGAAAATTGCACGGGCGTACGGGTTTGCATCAACAGGGATTTTTGAAGCGGCGGCCTGCTGATAAAACAAATATTGTTCGCTCGGTGTTGTAAGTGAATAACTGTTCCATGCGGTGGATCCTCTGACAGCATTATGCCTGAACCGCCCTTGGACTGCTCCCGTCCCGGTTGTCGCATAGGGTAGAAAAGTTGAATCGGTTAGACCTCCATGACCAGGAACAGTAGGAATGATGAGGTCGCCTGGTGATTGACCAGTGGGAATTGATTGACCAACGGCTACAGTTTGAATCGGTCGTCCAATGCCATCGGCATAATTTATCGTTTGAACCAGGTCATTTGGTTGAAGCGAAAAGGGAGAGGTGGAAGCGTTCAACCCTGACTTATAAAAAATTGTTCGGCTAACAGAGTTTACATCATCACCGGTAACATTAGGTTCAGCGACTATTGTTCCTCCTGCTGACATAATCGACGGCCCGCCTGATGCACTCACAACCTGAACGGTGTAAGTGCCTGGGGCCATAGGGGAACATGTAGATGTTGTGGCAGGTGGATTGACAGGCGATCCGTTATTGTACCATTGATATGAATAAAATAAAGTTTGGGTTGTCAAGGTTAGCGCGTATCCATAGCTGTTATAATAATTGTTGTTTGGTATTGATGCTGCTCCATTAAAAAAAATTACAGGCAGTGGGTATACTGTAATCGTCGACGTGGTACTTGCCGAACATCCTGCTGCGGTAGCACTTACATTATAAATAACGCTTCCTGAACTAGCCCCGTTTGTCAAGGTAAGCGCGGACAATGGAATGGAACTGCCGGATCCGCCCTGCGCATTGGAAATATTATTTGGGTTTCCGGATTGTGATGCCACAGAATAGGTAAAGCTGGCGGATGGATAATTGCTGCTGCTTATTGTTACTGGGTTGTTTGGTCCAACAAAAATTGTTTGGTTTGGCGCGCTCACTTGCGGTGCTGGAACGACAGAAGATGTTGGCGATCCCAACATGGTAGCCCCGCACGTAAGCGCGCCAAAACTTGAAACCGCTTGGACGGTATAACTGCCTGAACCAAGCTGATTGTTCCAAGTTAGCGCATTCCCTGTCCCGGTGACTGGGCTTCCCATAGCCGTATTGCCATTCATAAGTTGATAGGTAGTGCCAGATTGAGAGGAGTTCAAATTGAACGAAACACCTGATGAGTTTGAGCAGTAACTTCCACCTCCACTAAGTGTGAATTGAGTTGGTAGTGGGTATACGGTCACGGTCGCAGATCCACTCATATTGGAAGAACAGTTCGTCGTGGCATTCTTTGCCGTGACAGTGTATGTACCAGCCGTGGCTAGGTTTGTCCAGTAGATAGGGCTGCCATTACCAGCCTGTGGAGAACCAACGTTTGTTGTTCCATTTATCAGTTGATAGTTCACACCTGACTGAGATCCGCTTAAGTAAACCGATGTGCCGGAATAGCCGGCACATATTGAGTTACCTCCGGATACGTTATATACCGTTGGAAACGAATTCACCGTCGCCAGGCACGTCACCCTTTGACTAGGAGGTGATTCACACTGCGTACCAGAATTAAATACCCCTAAATAATACGTATGCGTAGTCGCTGTTGACGCAAGATAAGACGTTCCCTGCCCCAAAGCACCATTGTCAATCGTTCCCGAGGTTCCATCATTATACCATACTATAGTGTTCGAGGGCGCTGCGGCAGATAACCCTATATTAACTTTGGTTGTTCCATCACCACAGGCACTTCCAGGTGTGGTAGACGTAATGTTAACATCAGGAATTGCATTGACTGAAATTGACGCGGCACTTCTGGGAGTACTTTCACAACCATTTGTGTTGTAGGTCGTCAAATAATAGCTTGTGTTTGCACCGACTGCTTTAGACGTGGTGAGATAAGAGTTTCCGGAGACAGAGGTTCCTCCTGTTGCAGTCGTATACCATAGCACCTGAGTTCCACCACTCCCAGGTGTTGCCTGAAGAGTCAACGTGCCCGGACCGCAACGCATAAAAGATGTGGCATTAATCGAAGGAGCGGAAATCGGACAGGCAGTTATTGTTACATTCTCTCTGTCCAACGATCCGTCCTGGCTGCTTTTTATTTGTATTCCGGCCGCGCCTACTGTATTCCAGACCACCGTCGCCGTATAGGTGGTGGTAGAAACATAACTGTTCGTAACAGTACCGTTTGTAACCACCCATGACACTCCTGTAATCAGGTAACCGGCATCGTACGTATAAGTGTAGGTAGGTCCGACATTCACAGAAAACGTCCCCTGAATGGTTTGGGCATTCCCGATCACGGCTGTCAATACCAATGCGGAAACTGACAATGCAAATCTCATGTTCCTGATAAAAATACTTGGTGTCATCGCTAAGACTTTATTTAGTTTGGCCTGATATCGGAAATATTAAAAACATAATCTTGGTCCAACTTCCCATTTACGAAGAGTTTCAAATGGACAGAAAGTACTCCTCCACTTCTTGAAAAAGTAATGACCCCGGTGACGGCTCCATTTGAAACATCGTAGGTCAACTGTCCATCCTTCGAGACATCGGTCCACTGCCCATCCGTTGAATTCACTGAAAAGTGAGATACATGCTTTCCACCGGCCTGAATCCAGTCTACATTAGTTAAAGCAGTTGTTGCAAACGAGCAGGTATAATTCAACGTTGAGGTGTCTTGTTGATTCACAGCTGATGTTGAATTCCAGACCAGTGTATCCGTGACAATATTCTGGGACCATGTGGTAATCGAATAAGAGGTCAGAAGAAAAAACAAAATCATTCTCAAATTGATTCTGAAGACTTTGTTTTCTATTGTCGCTATTTTCATATCATGAAATGAATGGTCCATTATTAATTTCCTTTGCAGTTATTGACGGTGATTGGTTCAACGATGAATGTTGACGATGTTGTCGAAGAAGGTTCCATGGCGTTATTTACATAGCAGGTTTGAAAGACGGTGGCTTTAAGATAAAAGCCAAGAGTCTGTCCTGACGGTCCTGCGGTGGTGATTGAAGTGTTGGTTGTGGTCGTTCCAGGAACACCCTGAGCGATTTGGTAAGTAACACCATTGTCGGAGGATGTATACCACATGGTATAGGTGGAGGATTGAGCCCCGCCGCATCCCAGAACTGGGGAGCTTATTACATATTGGAATGCTCCGTCCGTATTGCACCTGGTGTTATTGGGGGGTAGAGACGTAAAGGAGAAAGTTGGAGGTGAGGAGTTTAACAGGAAGGTGACGTTCTGGCTAGTAACACTAACTTGTTGAGTAATGGTATTGGTGACTGTCAGGGACACAACGTGTACCCCAGGTGTCGCAACCGTTGTCGTTAATGACGAAGTAGTTGCCCCATTCACATTCACCTGGTCGACTTGCCATTGATAGGTCGCAGCAAAACAATTGCCCCCATTGGCAGACAAGGTTGCTGTAAACGGAGTTCCCGCTACTGCATTTCCGTAAGTGAAGAAAGAACTCAGAAAACTGGCGGTTGTTCCTTTCATCTGATATTCATCAAATTCAACAAGGTTTCTTTGACGGTCAAATGTGTTGACCTTCCTTCCCATTGCATCGTAGGTAACTGTGGTCGAGTTACCACGATCGTCAGTCTTTGAAGTGGCGCCTTTCAATGGCAAAAAAGTTTGCGTTGACACTGTAGCATTTTGCGGAACGACCACGATATCATCAATCGTCACTGTAGCAGATGTGGTTGCGCTTGATGTTATTTGCAAGTTGAGAGACGAGGGCGTTTGGGATGAAACATTCAGGATATCATCGAAATAAGTCCACTGACCAGGAGTTGTATAGGAGAAGGTCTTTACTACATTAGTTAGGTTAGTAAATTGGAATGTCACTGTCGACGCTTGAGCAGCATTGATCCAGCAGGAAATACGGTAAGGAACTCCGGCATTGTCCACGGAACTAGTCAGTGTACTTCCTTGCGTAAGAATGGCCGCCTGTTGTCCAGTCCGGCCAGTAGCATAGCTGAGCGAAGCATTTGGTGTAAGATTTCTAGCTGTCACAAATTCAAAACCTTCATAAACAGTTTGCCTGGCCGTGGCGTTCGCAATACTGGCAACAGGTGCCAGCGAATAATTAATAGCATTATGGTAGGCAACCTTGTTCTGTTTATTATCTGAAATGCTTATTGGATTTCCAACGGCATCATAGTCATTTATACTTGATGACAGTATATATTTTCCGCTGTATGAAAATCCTTGTGTTGTTCCGGTTGCAACAGCCGAGGGTGTAAGTGACTGACCTTCAGGAAATGAAAAAGATTGATAAGGATAAATTTTCCCGCTACCGAGATTTTGGAAAAGTTGTAGATTTCCACCAGTGATTGTTTCCATTCCTCCAATCGGTTTGAAACTGGTATACTGCTCCACCACTTCGCCGTGACGATTGGCCGTGACCAGCCCAGCTATAGCATTAGCCATTACATCTCCTGGCGTTGGACTAACGATGGAGGCAAAATCTTTCACATACTTTATTTTCTTTCGGCTTACTGATCCATCGCCCCAAACTGTCCGTACTGAATCCATAAGAAAATTATTATTGACCACGTCTGAATTGTAGTGGTAGTAGGTAATCACCTTATCTAGTTGATTAGTGTTGCTCTCGCTTGCCTCCGTAGAAACTTGTTTGATCAAAACATTGGTCGTTCCTGTAATTATTTGATATTTCGAGAAATGGAAACAGTCGCAATCGAGGCTGCCGAAGTTTTCAAACTTTAAACCATAAACAGATTGAAGAGCGGGATTAATTCTTGAGTAGTAATATTGCTTTTGTCTGACAGCAACGGTTGAGTTTGTTGTAGAATACTCGGATACGCTTGTCAACAGCCCTTGGCCAAAACTATAATTGGGGTTCGGTGCAAATGGAAATGTATAGTAGCCATTCTGCACACTGTTTATCGTTTTCTGCGTGCTCGGGTTCCTGGCAATTTTACTTTTTGTCGCGGTCCAGTCAGTAAAGTAAGTGGTAGCGGGATATGTACCTGGAACAGAGTATGTATACACGGTTGACCCCTGTATCGTCGTTTCTTTTACCCGTCGGTAGGAAACATAACTTCCTGGGCTCAAGTCGTAGGGCGTCCTTAGGATGCGTGTGCCTGTCGCGATTCCATATTCGGGTGGGTACATGGCTAGTCCGCTCGTGGTGGTGTCCGCATCAGACTTTGTATAAGTGTAATTCTTTGTAATCTGATGATATGGATTGGAATCTGCCGAGGTCTTTCCAAAAGCCGCCTCACCTCCATCGGTTATAAGCGAAGCCACACGCTGGCCTGGTCCGAAAAGTACCTGGTTGCTTAGCGAGTCGAGATATTTATTTCGTTCCCAAACGATTTTGGTAAATCCTCCCGAAGGATAGTTTACTTGAATTAGCGATCCAATTCCAACTTTTGATGCCTGCACATTTCGGTTGGCACCCGGTAGCGTTAATGGCGTGGTATTTGGAATTTGAAAAAAACTGAATCTACGACTATCGGTCGGACTAGAGCTATAATACAGCTGAGGTACACTCTGAATAGAGGCCGCTCCCAGGGAACCACTGTAATAACCCCACATATCCTGACTATACAGCGTACTCCAGGGCATTTCAACAGGAGAGGCAGTGGCATTTTGATAGGCAAAACTATAAGGCGGTTGCGGTACACAGTTACCAGCAACAGGAATAATTTGGCTTAGGAATGAATGAAAGTAACGCGGATAGGCAGGGTTGGTAGTTGAAACTACCTGAAGGTAGGAGAACCCATATTGAAAGGTATCATTCAAACCTGACTCGGAAATTTTAATCGTAGAGAGCAGTCTATTGCTCGCCCACGAAAAATTTACAGCATAATTTCCTCCTGTGATTGAACTAAGAACGACGGGCGCGAAGCTGTCAGAAGTTCTGTATAGTGTGTCAAGGGTATTGGTGCCGTCAATTCTGACCCTGTAGTTATTCTCCGTTTGGGTTGCAACAGAACCATAATTAAAAGTTACCGTATTTCCATTAGGGTCTGCCGCCTGCGTCAAATGCCAGGTGCGGGCAAATTGTATTTGCGAAGGTGAGTAATAATTGTACTCGGTGGTAAAGGCGTCTACGGTATGCCCCTTGTACTGGAAGGACTGGCGGGTGACCATTTCCGGATAGGTGAACTGGAATGTGATGCCTTTATTGTTTTGCACGGTGAAACCTCCGCTGCTTGAAAGGGGCGTAATTTTTACATCCTCGTAGTTGAGCAGCCTTGGCACACCTGTCGCATCAAATACAAATTGAAAGTAAAGCCCGGGCCCAGCAACGGTATAAAGGTCAGGCTCGGTATCAACATTGTAGCCAAGGTTATTTATAAATGTAAAGTCGCTGGATTCACCGGTGGTATAAGTGGAGAGGTCGTCCGGGGACTGGGGGGAAAACGAGTTGATTGCGGCAGTAGTTGAGGAAGCATAAAGCCAACCTTGGATATAACTTAAATCATCAGGGAGGCCTCTAACCTGGCGGTAGACTCCATAGTTACACGTCAAATTCCAGCCCAGCCCTGCGTCACCTTCGGTTTCTTCTACCATGATCGCTGATTCTGAGTGTTCAAGGTTGATAGGGATCGAGACGCCACCGTAATTCAAATTGTAGATAGGGATTGACACAATTGCTCTACCTGAAATCGGATCCACAGAAACATTTTGCCCACGGGCAGTTTGTAGAATAAAAACGATAAATAAAAACAGCGTACTTACTCTCATAGCAATTATTGAATGGTTAATCCCTATTCGATTGAATGCGACTTTATTTAATTTGACTGTTCTCATTTTTGATTGCTTTAATTTCTTCATGGAGTTTCTTTATCTCTGTCGCCAGTTCATGCAACACCTCATTTTCTATCTTCAGATGATTGATAGATTTATTCTGTTCTATCACATAAAGCGTCAACTCTTCAATCTTCTTCAGCAGCAACATATTCATCTCACCTAATTGTACGCCATTCTTTTCCATTTCTTTTGCGGAAGGAACTTCAGGCAAGTGTTTGTTTTGATTGATGTAGTTTTTGATTTCTTCGAGCGAGGTGAGTTTGTAATCCTTTTCGAAGACGTAGTCGGGGCCAGGAACAGTTATTGATACTTTTACTTCCTGGGCATGGACTTGGCCGCTTACTGCTAATAAAGCATCCGGGCTAGAAGTACCAATGCCAACGTAACCATTTGAGTTAAGTACCATCCTCACAAGCCCTGGTGTAAAAAATCTCATTTGGCCAGCGTTATTGTCAATTTCATAAGGCGTACTCCCTCCGCTGTCGAGGATAATTCGCGGTGTTCCTCCTAACACACCGATACGAACATTATTTACACCCCTTGTTGATTCCTGCGATAGAGGAGAATTTATTTGAAGTCCGTCAGGAGCAGAAGTGCCTATGCCAGCAAGGCCATTGACGTAAAAATTAGTCGTTCTGGATGCACCTACCTGTATAGAAGGAATGGTCGCTCCAAATGCTACTGAAAATAAGGATGAACTACCATCCGTATGATAAATATTCCATGTATTGGCTGCAGTGGCTCCGCTTTGTGGATGCAAATTAAAATAGGAATCTGTGTACATACCGATAGATAATGGCGCGTAAAACTGCCCCGTATAAGTCTGCCCGAACAGGAAGCTTGTTGAGCAAAAACTGGCAATGAGTATCAGAAATATCTTTTTCATTTCTATTTAGCTTTAAGTGATTGCCTTAATTCATCAATTTGTTTTTGCTGTTCCAGTATATGAAGCGTCAACTCCTCAATCTTTTTCAGCAACAACATATTCATCTCGCCCAGCTGGACACCATTCTTTTCCATTTCTTTGGCAGAAGGAATTTCAGGTAGGTGCTTGTTTTGATCGATGTAGTTTTTGATGTCTTCGAGCGAAGAGAGTTGGTAATCTTTATCGAAGACATAGTCTGGGCCTGGAACTGTGATTGATACTTTTACTTCTTGTGCGTGGACTTGGCCACTTACAGAGAGCTTCGCATCAGGTGTGGTAGTACCTATGCCAACGTTACCTTGAACTAACACCTGTGCCCCAGCCAGCAGAACTCGAAGTGTAGCCAACCAACAAGGCGGCATTCCTTATCTTGACTGGCGATCCGTCATTTCCAATTAGGTTAATGCCCCAATTTTCTTCAATGCTTACGGGTCCAGTTGAGAGCTCTATCCGTGAACCGGCCCCAATTATCCCACCTGAAGCTCCGTCAATCCGTACGGCACCATTTACATGGAGCTTAGTCAATGGAGTTATTATGCCGATCCCAATATTGCTGCTTCCATTGACCACTAACGCCCTATCCGTCACCTGTACACCGTTGGGCTGGTAAACTTGAAATGCCAGATAATCAGAATTTTGTGTAGAACTCGCAGTGTGTTGAAATTGATAGGCAGACCCTCCCGTTGAATAGATGTTGCCTGTTGCAACCTGTCTATTAAAGCCAAAGGCACCTGAGCCCATTGATAGCCTTTCCGTTGCAGTCCCAAAAACGGGGTTGCCAACAACATCTAATTTGTCGCCTGGACTTGTCGTACCAATGCCGACGTTGCCTCTAAAAAAAGCATTATGATTAATTCCCGTAATCTCAAAGCTTGATTGCGCCCCATTAACGCCAACGGCAAACCCTTGGCCGGGCTGGCTATAATAGGTCAGGTAAGACACGTGACTTGTTGCCATTGATGTTGTAAATCCTGGGGATGCACTCATCCCGATCCGCCAATTCGGATCATTAGCAGCCCATGTATAAATCTGTTTATTGCCAAGGCTACTTGGCAATGAAATATCACCAACTACTTCCAGGGCTTTGCCCGGTGTAGTAGTGCCAATGCCAACACTCCCACTGGAGGGAAATGTATTTTGGCTAAAACAAGCTATGCTGATAAATAAGAATTGGAGCGTTACTGAATACCTCATAGCTTTCATTTTTTTATTTGTTGATTTTCCTTTAGCTCTTGCATCTCTTTTTTCAACTCAATCACATACAGCGTCAACTCCTCAATTTTTTTCAACAACAGCATATTCATCTCACCTAACTGCACACCATTCTTCTCCATCTCTTTCGCAGAAGGAACTTCAGGTAAGTGTTTGTTTTGATCAATGTAGTTTTTGATGTCTTCGAGTGATAAGAGTTTGTAATCTTTGTCGAAGACGTAGTCAGGGCTGGGAACGGTGATGGAAACTTTTACTTCCTGCGCGTGAACCTGACCGCTAACGGAAAGTTTGGCATCCGGGGCGTTAGTACCAATTCCTACGTTGCCTCCGTTGGATTGAAGTGTCAAAGGCCTTGAAGGATTTTCAGTAGTTAAATAAACAGGATTTGCACCTCCAAGCGTGTAGCCAGCACTGAGTATATGCACGCCAGTTATACTCCAATCCTGTAGCGCTTGTGAAATATTATTATTGCTATTTACATCCAGAAATGCGCCCGGCGTCTGAGTGCCAATACCCAGATTTCCACCATTATAACCAACGATGACGTTAGTGGGCAAATCATATCCGAGAAAAAGCAAGCCTGAACCAATGGGATCAATAACTGCACCACCAGTTCCTTGCCAAAGGCTCAAATAATTTGTCGTATTGCCATTTAGATAAGTTCGGAATGCAGTCCGCCCAGCTGTGCTATTGATATGGAGCGTAGCTGCTGGCGAGGAAGTACCTAAGCCAACATTCCCACTTCCATCAATTTTCGCGACGGGGATCGGCCTGACATTTCCAAAGGCTTGGGCTTGCGAGACGTTGGTATAAAAACCAAAACCGGCACTTGACCCACCAGCTGATACAAGTCGCAATTCGGAACTTCCTCCCATTCCAAAGACTACATTATCATCAGTCGGGCTTGAGGCTCCGCCCAAGAACATTACTTTTGTTCCATCATCAGGCCGAGAAAGCGAAAGGATACCCCCAGGGTAAGCTCCTGATACTGGTGTATTGAATCCAATTTTCCGGTTTCCATTTACTACCTCCAATTGATCAGCGGGTGTTGTAGTGCCAATACCTACACTTCCAGTAGAAGGGAAAGTGTTTGACTGGCCAAACGTGCCTAGCGAAATAATCAACGCAAATCCCAAAACGTTTAAAATTTTCATACTTTATTTCTTTATTCGATTATTTACGGAGGGCTTTCCTATTGGCCACAGAGCCAATTGGCTCGCGGAGCGTGAGAATGTTTTATTTGAAGTTCTTCGCCAACTAATTCTCATTTTTCAACAGTCAGCGTTCTCAATTTCATAGATTATCGATCATTAGGTTACCGAACAGAAAACAAAATCACATCTGTATTTTTTTCTGGAAAATGTGCGCTGTTTTTTTGCGGCAAGGAGAAAATAAAAATTCTACCTTGCAACACCCTATTTTTAGGGTATTGCGTTTCCAGCTCAAATTCAATGAAAATTCTTATTATTGACGATCACAAGCTCGTTCGTCATGGTTTTGTAAAATTGTTGGAGCTGATACTTCCATCCGCCGAAATTTCGGAAGCAGGTGATGGGTTCGAGGCCTTGGAAATCATAAAGTCGAGTTCATTTGATTTGATCATTCTTGACGTTCAAATGCCGAGAATGAACGGAACCGAAACTCTGGCACGCATCAAAGCTGAGAAGCCTTCATCGAAAGTAATTATGCTTACGCAATTCGATGAAAATGCTCTGGTATCCCATTGCCTGGAACTGGGCGCAAATGCTTTTTTATCGAAGGGTGGTGATATTCAGGAAGTGGAATTGGCGATTGAAAAAGTGATGGAGGACGGAAATTATTTCAGCCCATTTGTCATTGAAATAATCCGTCACCGACTCTCCTCTTCAACATTCGCTGATTTACATATTACTTCAAGCGAATTTCAAATTCTTGGCTTGCTCAAAGATGGGATCTCCACCAAGGACATTGCAGACAAAACTGGACTGACCGTTTACACTGTTGACAGCTACCGAAAGGAGCTCCTCAAGAAGACAAAGACCAAAAATGTGGCAGAGCTGATTTCTCTGGTTTATCGCTCCGGAATCTTTACGACTTCGAAAAAAGACCATCAACAAGGAAAATAACGTCTTCAATTATCACAAAACAGTTGACTTAGTAAACAGAATATGTTTTATATTTTACTCACTACAATTATAGTCGCAATCTCTACAGTTGCAATAAAATTGGGCCTTCGCGTGGTTTTTCTCAACAAGCAATTGCGAACCGAAAAGGAAAGTTGGCAGAAGATCCAGCGCAAACATCGCATGGAGTTAATCAAAACTGCCATGGATCACCAGGAACTTGAAAGGACTAGGATTGCGTCTGACATTCACGATAGTATCAGTTCTATTTTATGGCTTGCGAAAAGCAACATTGATCTATGGTTCAGAGAACAATCAGGTGAGACGTCAGCAAAGGGGATTCTTGACGCAAGCGGGCTCTTGGCGGAGGCCATGGAATCTTCGCGCTCCATAGCCCGAAACCTTACCCCAAATAACATTGGAAAGTTTGGCCTGGTAGAGGCCGTCAGAGAATTGTGCGAACGAATAAAGAATAAGAAGATAAAAGTTGTTTTCAATGCGAATGGTCTTTCGGGAAAACTAACCTGCGATCGTTCCTTGCAGACTTATCGTGTCATTCAGGAGATCATCCACAATTTAATCAAACACTCCGAGGCGACTTGCATATCGGTCGAAGTGTATGGAGGTCCTTACCTGACCGTCTGCTTTGTGGACAACGGCAAGGCCTTTAACTATACACATAACGAGTTATCGACGGGCCTTGGACTCTTGAATATTCAGAACCGGCTGGAGTTATTGGGAGCAAACTTGAGGAGCGAAGCAGGGCCACCCAACAAGCTTGAAGTGCTCGTTCCTATGAATTAATACTTCATTAACTGAAGTAAATTTTTACCAATACCCTAAAAATAGGGTTTTGCTTTTCGCCAAATGGAAGCCGAACTTGGCACGTTATTCAACAATGCCTTTGAAGCAACAGACATTTATATTGATCGGACTTTTAATGCTGGCTGGTGGTCAGGTGGTTAGTGCTCAGGATTCTTTGGCACAAAAGAAGGCAATACACATTGACACAACGGACCATGCCAAACCGCAATCAATTGATTCCATCCAGAAAAGACTTAATCATCGCGCCGACAGCCTGCAAAAAATTTATGGTACGCCAACAAATGGAATTCAATCGGGAATTAACACTATTAATCACCAGGAAGACGCGGCCCTACACACTGCCACCCACAAAATCGATAGCACCCTCAAGTATCAGAACCATAAATTAGATTCTGTTCATAAACGATTTGTCCATCAGACCGATAGCTTGCAAAGGGCTTTTGGTGGTCCGATGAATGAAATTCACAAGAAAATCAACCATCTCAACCACAAAAAAGACAGCCTCAGCCGCCTTCATCTCCCGACAAATTCAGTTACGCACAAAATAGACAGCCTGGAAAAAGCCAATGCGGCAAAGCTTAAAGAACTCAATGGCAGGATCGATAAAGTAAAAAAAGAAACGCTCTCTGCTGTTTCGACTCTTCATCTTCCGCCGGAAGCGCAAAATGAAATCAACGCACTCACGAAGAACATTCATGGCTTTACTGTTCCTAAGAACTTCTTTCAGTTGCCTGGCATGAATTTAATCACTAAGGGAGTACCCGGACTTTCGGGGATGCCATTTACAATAAAATTTCCCTCTAACCTTGGCATACCTACAGCTCAGATCCCTTCTTTACAGAGACTCAATCTGAATATGACACAGCTGCCATCTCTATCTAAACTGGAAGGCTCTCTTGGCAGTGAACTCAAACAGATCCAATCAGCCGCCAGTATGCAGTCACTGGAGAAAACGGCAATGAAAGACTTGTCTCAAAATGCGGACGTAAAATCATTGCTGAAAGAGGAGACGCAAGTAAAAGACCTCGAAGGCCAGCTTGCAAAGGCAAAAGATGCCAAAGGCGCTGAAGCATTGGCAGAGAAACAATTGGCACCGGCCATCAATCACTTTGCCGGCAAAGAAAAAGAACTGCAGTCGGCGATGGGCAGCATTTCGAAATACAAACAGAAATATAGCAATGTGAAGAGCCTTGCAGAACTCCCGAAGCGCGCACCCAACCCATTAAAAGATAAACCGTGGATCGAACGCGTTGTGCCTGGATTAAACTACTTCATTCTTAGCAAGCATTCAACTTTCGTTGACTTCAATCCTTATCTCGGATGGCGCTTCAATCCAAAATTCACCGCTTCAATTGGATGGAGTGAGCGCGTGGGTATCTCACATGGCAATGTGAGCACCAATCCTTACGATCGCGTTTATGGCATACGCGGCAATGCCTCTTACTCATGGGCTCATGGCTTTATTTTCCGAGTTTCCCCCGAGGTGATGAAAGCCTATGTTCCTACCGGCAACACACTAGATACCAAAGAACAAGCAACGGTGTTTGGATTGTTTGGTGGGGTACGCAAGGATTTCAAAATCTACAAGGGTGTGATCGGGTATTCTGAGGGCATGTACAATTTCACTCAAAAGCCTGGACAAAACCTTTACGGTGACAGATTGAGTTTTAGGTTGGGGATTGAAGTGAAGATTAAAAAGAAGGTTAAGAAGGAAAAGAAAGAATAGTTCATTTGGTCTCGCTTCCAGAGTACGTGAACATTGTAGGTGCTACCGGACAAGTTTATATCACAGTCAGCTCAAAAAAATACATCGAGCGAACCTGCTATTTTTTTATGACGTCGTCCCTGTCTTTTCTCATATTAATTATACGATGTTCAAATGTAGTTTTGCATCGGTACAAACTTGAACAAAGGTAATTCATCGTAGTTATTTTTCATAAGCTGTCTTAGTCTCCTACCTGACTGCTCAGAATCCTTGTAAAAGAGATTTTGAACATTTTGAGATCACACAAATACCCCTGCAAATTGTCACGGAACATTATGCCTAATGAAAATTTTTTCCTTTCCTCCAATTCAAGAACGGAGCAGTACGAATATCACTGCTGATGAATCTTATTAATCATCTTTAGCAGAGGCCCATAAACAGTGTAAGCGCGAGTAATCGCTTCCTGGTTGTTGTCTTTATCATAGCATAGTAGTCGTTCTTTGCTAAGACGTCTTATCTCAGCATTAATTTCTTCAACTGAAGCTGTGTCAGGAGGACTTAATCCAAGTGCATTATGTAGTTGCGCGCATTTGTAGGCAATCATATCTCCGATTGTCTCGATGGCCGTTTCAAGCCGAAGCCAATCGGCGCGATCAAAATCTAGATCCTTTTCCATGATGGTTACACGAAGCTAGAAATAATAACCAAAAAAAATGAGGCTCGCGTCGGCTTAAAGAGGGCGATTTAAGATCGAAATTATGAATGCTTAAATCCCTGTCGTTCAAATAACGACTTCAATTCATTGAGAAATAGGGGATGGTTGACGTCCAGTGCAACGGTGCTCAATTCTTTGAGCTTTCTGATTAAAGACGAATAGTGTGCCAGATCAAGTGAGGAGTTTTGCAACTCTTTCAAACTTCTTTTCATAAACTCCAGTTTAATCTGGCTAACGAAAAGCGTGTCGTAATGGGTTTCAAGAAAAGAATTCAAGGAAGACTCTTTTAGCAAATCGTCAATTGACTGATCTCGAACTGCTCGAATGGCCCGAATAATTTTTTCAGTAGAAACGGCTGAGTCGCTTTGGAAGGTGATGTTATTTTCCATTTGAGAATTATTTGAATTAATAAACAATACTTGCCAGCTAAATCCGTGGTTACCGATAATCTATTCTTGAGTATCAAAGGGACGAAATGTTTAAACCAAAACTAACGAGTATGAATTTTAAAAACGAAAAGGATCTTGGCTTCGCCATTGTACTACTTGCGGTAGCGAACGGTTTTTTGCTAAAACTTGGATGTGCAATGCTTCCATCAAATTTCTCCTTTTTTGACCTTAGGTATACCATCCTACTAATGGCAATTTCTGTGCTATTTATCGGGAAGAAATCCGTCATGGTTGCCAAGTTAATGACATTGAAAACGGAAAATAAAATCTTGTCCTTGCAAGGAGTTCTTGCATATGAGATTGTCTTTTTGATTTTTGGTGGTATGATGTTATTTCACAATTTTCTGGTGACCATCGGTTTTCTATTATTCTAAACGTTTTCGACTTGATGAGATTGATTTAAGTGCCTTCCAATAGGAGTGATCAGGGATGATAGAAAGTTGCATAGGTCAGAAAAAGAAGCAGGAAATCTGCAGCAAGTATTATGTGCGACCGATTGCCTTCACGAAACTTTTGAATGGTCAAACGAAAAATGGGTGTTGTGGTCTTTTGACCGATAGGTATTATACGTTTGGATACACTGACCCGTCGGCTGAGGAGAGACTCTGGGATTACTTTTTTGTCGGACATCATTGTGCAAGTGACCTACTTAGTATTCTTGGTCTCCCTCCATTGCCGTTATTTAACCCTCTGAGTCAAACTTCAAAAAAACAATATGATATTAACGATGATGCATCGGCGAGTAAATCAAATGTTCATCCCCTGAACAAAGAGTTGATTTCGGCAATCAATTTGCTATGTATATCCTGGAACACTATCCCCAAGTCACGCTTGGGTCCAATTCTTGAATTTACCCGGAATAGAATGTCGCAAGCAAACACCCAGGGTGTATTAAGGCTTAACGAGATTATTGCCCGCGATCGCAGACAAAGGACTCTGAGGCAGATGATCAATGAACTAGCCGTGCATAATGAGCTAAGAAATTTTGAATTTAAAACTATCAATGAACTTATTGACTCCAAGGGCATTGAAAATCGAATTCGTTGATCACCGAATTATCGCGGGCCGCCTAAGTGTCGCTTGTTATATTGTTGTCCGTCGTGAAGGGAAATTTGACGATTACAGGATTCCGTGTCGCCATCGAATTTGATGTGCAACGTGCAATGTTCTGTGCCATACACATTAGAAATTTCAAGAACAAAAGACGGTCTTTCGGATGCGCACAGTGCCGATCGTTGAAGCACATTTTTACATTTTTATCCACTTCTTCATTTTTCTTTCCCACTTATATGACTCAGGTCTAATTTTTCCTTGATTGTATTCATCTTGGCTAATCTGGACCCAACCCTGTGTTGCATCTGGATTGTCTTTCCAATTCTCCTTGTAGAATGTTTCAACTACTTCAAAATCAAATTCGAATCTTACCTTTTCAATAGTTGTTGCAGCAGCATCTGACTTAATCGGGATTTCATAACAGGCCACTTTCCCTGAAGAAACTCTTGATTGATCCATTGGAAACATCACATAACCGGATGCCTTTGCCCGCGGCAGAATTTCAGTTGCTCTAAAATCCAACACTTTCGTTTGCCCAGCAATTTTAGAAACTGAAGTATGAACTTCTTGTTTAATTCCGTCCGGATTTGTTCTTGGGTAATTATAACACAATTCTTTGTTGGCGAACAATGAGACCGGTAGGTTATCAATATTTTCGTCTAAGAAGGAGTCTTTTGGCAGGGGGCTTATTGGGTCGTCAGGGGAGCTACTCAAAATAAAGTATAAACGAGAATCAGCGAGGTTAATGAGATGATCGGTCTGGTTAGAAATTGTTACTTGAAATGGCATCGTCCCGCCAAAGAATTCAATTACTTTAGTCGCCGTAGTAAGACCACCCATAACATCGACCACATCGAAAGTGTGGGTGTAGATTGGATTTTTGTATTCAGTATTTGGTACAGGCTCCACACATATACTGACCGTCCCTTTCTTTTGGCAGGTGTTTCCATCCTTCGATTTGATGTCTTTTGTGCTTGCATACCGAAGGGTATAAATTCTGGGGCCAAATAATCCTTGGGAATAGGAGATCGAGAAAGTCATTAAAACCACAATGATCAAGAGAAAAGATTTGTTAGCGGGGACCATATCATTTAATGTTAAGTTTTTAAAAGCTTCCAAGATAGGATCATTTTGATCTCACTTGCAAGCCCGCCATAGGACTAATTTGAACCTGTGGCAAAAACAAAAAAAACGATCTACTTAAATCGAATTAAAGAAGTTCTGGATGAACATGGGAAAACTCAGGCGTGGCTAGCGGGTGAATTGGACATCGAATTCAGAACTGTAAATCGATACATTAACAACCATCGGCAGCCATCCCTTGAAAAGCTTTTTGATATGGCAAAAATCTTGAAGGTCAACGTGAAAGATCTTATAAATTCGTAGTTGACTCAATTCATTAGGATTCTCGAAGTTTTTCGTTAGACCGGCAGTAACTGACCATTTTTTTATGAATTGGATGGTGCCAACAATGGAACGTTGACGGGAATTCTTGACCAAAGCCCAACTTGCACCCGTCAGAAGAGATTAATTGAAATCGGCCAATAACGTGCCATATGGTGCACTATCTTGTAGTAAGGCCGCCATCCTGAAGAATAATCGTGAGGTCGGGATAATGCAAATGTCAAGGAAAGGGATGCTCATAAAATTATTTATCATCTTTAACTGAGGTCCATAAGTAGTATAAGCCCTAATAATTACTCCGTGGTCTCATGGTTCTTATCTTTGTCATAGCAAAGTAGTTGGTCCTTTTCTGAGACGTTTTAGGCTCTTTTACTAATGCAAATCAATAAAAGTCAAATGGTCATGCTAGTACGCAATTCAGTTTTGTAACGCCTTGACCCTATACATCAATTCAATCTCTTTGGCTATGGAGACCAAAGAATTTTGTCCTTGCTCTGGGAGCTTTTTCAAAATATCACTTAAAAGTGCGAGATTTATTTCTTGTCGCTCCAAGCCCTTTTCGACTTTAACAACGGATGTCTCCTTGTCGATGAAAGTCTCTATTTTGTGCGACATTTTTTTGGAGACTGAACGACCGTTAAAATAGTCACTAACGGTCTTCAGACTGGCGCCAGACTGCATGCTAATTACAATCTGTTTAAGCTCGTGCTTATCAGCTATGTTTTTGTATTTTCTCCAATCGCTTTTCATATTTACTTAAGCTATGTGGCTAATCTACACACATAAACAGTCGTACGCAATTTATAAATTACGCGTAATATACGCGTAATATACGCGTAATTGTAATTTTCGAACGTAAATTGTAAAATTTTTGGCGCTGTTATTTGGTGGTTTCGGCCAAATTTTTCTAGGATTGCCACCGAATAGCCAAACAACGGATTATTAGGTTGCGATCTGAGGTAAAGAGCACCTAGAAACTTTTAAAATCTCGTTTGGTGCTTACTTCTTCGATTCCTCAGTTCGAAATTTTCCACTCTCGGGAACTCTACTGCCAACAAATCTTCCTGTTCAAATTGTTTTGCGGTTGGCTCATTAGCTGCCTAAAGATTTTATTTTTCCAATTCATCCCCACACACACTTCTGCACTCTCAGTTGGGCTGACAATTTATTTTCTTGTCCTGACTCGCTAACAATTAAATCATATGCAATATTCCAATTCAGATCAATTGTCAATAGCCAACGGAAATTCTCCAGGAGTTTTTCTGAGAAAAAGATTAAGACCTGGAAAGAAGAATTCATCTAATAGATTGAAACGGTTGGCCGATAAAATGATCAGGCTATTTATTTCATCGGTCGTTTTGAAAACGTTGGTGAATTCACCCTCAAAAAATAGAACCACAGAAACTTGCCTGCACCTTTTAACAAAATAAAAAAACTATGAAGGCCTCAGAAAAACTCAACGACGATCCTGAAATCATCCCAGCATCTCAACCGGTAAAAAGAACGGCAGACGACTTGCGGCGGGAGCTTTGCGAGGCGTATTCGGAAGATTCAAAATGGCGGAAGTATGGATTGCAATTGTACTTGAATTTGGATGTTGTGCACGAAAGCCTTTTCGACCAAGTCGATCGGCTCAGGATCAAATTGCTCTGTGGGTGCATCTACAAAATGATCCGTCGAGGTGAAGACTACCGCACTGTTTTTACTTGTCTTCAAGATGCGTTCAACGGATACGAGGCAAGAAGGGGATTCCGGCAATTGCTATCAGATCCCTACCTGATGATGGACCACGCCACGAAGGTGAGCCGTCCCAGAAATTTTGACTCTGATTTTCTCAACCATTAAACCTCAATACCCATGGAAACTCTTGACATGAAATCCACTCCTGAAATGCTCCACAATAATCTCGTGGCCAACTTTCGCCATGCCTTCCACCATTTCTGGCCTGCTTTTCTCGGTTACTATGCAGGAATTTTTGACGATGTGCATCGGCGCGTGCATTTCGCGAAGTCCCACGCACTGATCGATGCAGTCATCGCCGCGCGCGTTGCTGAAGTTCCCGCTGAGGTCATCTTTGGATCCTACAAACAATTCATTTCGACGGAGCCATGGTCGCATAACCTACAGCTCAACACAAAAAACGAAAAATACTTTTGGCGCGTGATTAGACGTTGCCGGTTGTTTGGGATTTCCCAGACAATCGTACATGGCAATTGCGATCCCCATGGCTATTTAAGGCGAGAACTTTCAGCACCGCACAAGAGACTTATCCGTCAATTTTTCACCAAAAAATCAATGGCATGAAGACTCGCAAACTACCCGAAATCACCGTTGCCGATGAGCAGCCTTCAGTCCAACAGCCACACGAAAATTCCTCAGGCAGCTTTCCGACGGATCCTTTGATGAGCCCCTTGATGAAAAGTATAGCAGCACGCCATGACCAAATTGAAGGAATCGACCATTTTCATCGTGAATACGCTGAGGACGATGGGATAATTTTCGCAGTCTTTTCACCGATCAGAGAGCCCCTTCCACCAAGTTCAAGGCGCACTTCGCGCGCGAGAAAAAAAGATAGGTTAAATCAGCAAGGCATTACCAGTTCGTTTGCGGCGCCGCCGATCGTCAAAACCAAAAAGAACCAGCGTGCAGAGTCGAATAAACAATCACTCACAAAGCCCTGATCCCGATGGAAGCCGTTATTGAAATTCTCCCCGCAAAAAAGGAAGCACAATTCCCCAATGCAACCCGTCCGGAAATTACCCCAACCGAAAACCAGAGTTCGACCCTGGCTTACAACAAAGGGTGGCAACGGTTCTTGCCATTATACGACAGCAATGATGTCGGCTTTTCTGACCGCGTAAGGTTAGCAAAAATACATTCGCTAATCGATGCTACGCTAGAGTCCAATGAAATCAGATGGGATCTTAAATGGATTTTGCTTGAGTATTGCCAGGTGAGCGTCGACCATAGGCAAGGAGGCGCGATTAAGAAATGCCCGTTCATAAAGCAACGGGTTTTTTGCCGGGGCCTCCTCGCACACTTAAGCCTTTCATTGGCCCTTTTGAAGGCAAGAACACGTATCGCACATGATTGCTATCTCATCATCACTGACTACCGAAAATTTCGTGCTTGTATCACCATAACTAAACCAAAATGCCTATGAAGCAACCAGAACTTTTATTCGGCCCCTGGCACACGATGAAATACACGCCAATCCAGAGGCTGCATGAACATTTCTTTGCACTTTACCTTTCGGCCGGTCTGCTCGTGCGCCGGTTCGGAATCAATCTGAAAACTCTGCGCAACGGAATCTCGCGGTTCAACCGGGATCCCAGTCGGCGCCATTACCACTTTGTCAAAGACACCGAAGCAATCAACATCGACTATGAAACACTGCCCAAGAGTGTCAAGGATAAGACAAAACTTCCTAAAGACCCACGCAAAGCCTACGAAGTTTTAAAAGGGGAGTATGAGATGCAAGAAGACATAAACACCGAGACTGAAATCCTCCATCTGAAATCCCGCTTCGAAGACGCCTACAACAACCGCTGGCCACAGTTCCAAAAATATTACGAGAGCAAAATCAAGGACACTGCTGAGCGAATCCAATATGCCAAATCTCACGCCTTGATAGATGTAGTTCTATCGGCTTACAAGGAAAAGTGGCCGACGCAAATCATCTTCTCGCTGTATCAGAAGATTGCGCGAAATGAACTCGATGCTTTACAAGAAATGGTCTTCAGCACAGTCAGTCCAGTCTACTTCTGGCGCGTGATGCGCGAGTGTCGTCACTATGGAATTGCACAGACCCTGGTGCACGGAATGCGGGGAGTGCCAAGAGATCTCAGGGTAAAAATGACGGGTGTAATCAAAGCGTTTATACGTCTCGAACTCCGCAAACCACAGCGGCTGTTGATCAGCGATATTATTGCCAGTGTGCTGAAAAAATTCAATGTTGAATTATCTCCCTCATCCATTAAATCCTTCAAGGCAAAAAACGAGGATCGCAACATCATCGAGTACGACTCAGACGGAAATATCTGGAGCCGCCAAAACGGGATGCCGAAGATCACACGGTTTCTTGCTGAAGGGCCAGGAGAGATTTACCAGGGCGATTACTACAAGCTCCAGTTCGTTTGCCGGAAGGCGACCGGCATCGTGGTGCGGTTATGGGCATTTATCGTGTTGGACGTCTTCTCAAAACGCGTGGTCGGTTGGGCGCTGGCGGAAGAACAGTCGGCAACGCTGGCCAAGGATGCTTTCAAACTCGCATTTAAAAATCATTGCTTCCTCCCGGAAGAGATAGTGCTCGATAATGAGGGGTACTTCAAGCGCCCCGTCTTCAAACGCTTCTTGCGCCGGCTCAATAACCTGGGGGTTATTACTACCAAAGCGTATCCCAACGTCCCAACGTGGAAAGCAGAAATAGAGTCGTTCTTCGCAGTATTTCAAAAGCTGCATTCTTCAAAACCTTGGTATATCGGCGAAGGCGTAAAAAGCAGAAATAAGGCGGGCAATCCGAATGAGGAATATGTGAATTCCTGGATCAAGAAAGATTCTCAGATGTTATCGATCCCCGAACAAATCAAGGAGTTCGGAAAGTTAATTGAGGAGTATAATGTGATGACTAATGCACGCAAAAAAAAAGTGTCACCCGCTGAGACCTTTCGCATGTATAAATCCAAACGCACGATCAAATGGGAGCATTGGATGGAGTCGCTCTTGTTCTGGACTTCGGACCCCAGAAAACGGATCAAAAAGGACGGGCGCATCGATCTTCAGATCAACAAAGTGGAATACGTT